>ERZ791709.484-NODE-484-length-11959-cov-60.4644_pt1 | contig 11959 bp, 10 predicted proteins | sample MGYA00509955_ERZ791709 | MGnify/ENA primary metagenome ERZ791709 (study PRJEB30046, sample SAMN00715153) | human gut metagenome | study: EMG produced TPA metagenomics assembly of the A metagenome-wide association study of gut microbiota in type 2... | reverse complement strand
TTGAGAATCAAGAAGATACGAGGTTAATTAACTATAAAGAGCAAAAGAAAAATGCCCAATTCAGTTGTTTGCTTCCCTAATTAAGTTTTCGGACGGCCTCCCCCACAATCTGTTTCTAAGATTTTGAGGAGTGCCGATGTTACTTGATTCTCTGTCTGAAAATAAGTTCCAAAGACTGATTGTTCTGTGATATTCTTACTCATTTACTTTCTAGATTATGATTTTTATATTGTTTGTCGTGTTTATCTCAACGGCATTGTAAATATAGTTATTTTTGTGGAGAATTTCAAATTTAAAATGGGGCTTTAATATTCTTTAAACTTTGGCGATTGGTTCATTTTGGTTCATTTTGGTTCAAACTCATTTTTTATGAATTTACACCTTATTATATAGGGGAATGCTTGCCGCAAATCCCCTCCCTTTTTCTTATGGAATGTGGAAGCCTACCCCCTTTAATGTCCGTTTTCAAAACTGATACTGCCCCCATGAGATAGGGGGCAGGTCGGTGAAAAACGTTGAAAAATCGCCTAGAAATATCTCTTCTTCATTTTCTTCAAGAAATCCTTGGTAATAGGGAAGCCGGAGGCATCACCTATTACGGAGTCGGTATAACAGAAGGGACATTCGGCTGTAGGCGGCTCATCAGGGAGGTAATTTTAAGAATTTGTGAAAGTCAATCGTAATCCATCGGCTAACCCCCTCAGTGTCAGGAAAGCACCCATTCCAGATTATTCACCTCGTCTTTGATAGAGAAGTTCAAGCCCACCTTTACAATTTCCTTATTCTTCAAGGCAAAGGCTTGGGCATAATGCTTGTCATTGATTTGGTCTAATGCCTCTTGCGCACTCTTATTGAATTTCAGTTCCATCACATAGATGGTGTCGGCAGTCTCCATCGTGATGTCGATTCTCCCTTTAGCCGTGTGCTGCTCCACAATAATATTGTAGTCAGTAAGCAAGGCAAAGATGATATAAAACATCTGCTGGTAATGTCCCTCGTAATTGGTGTTGTCGCAATATGGAATGGTTTCCAGGAAATCAGCCAGCATTTGCAGGGCTTCATCCATTTCACCACTATTAATATAGGTAGAAATGTCAGCTATCACAACCCTACCCGTATCTATTCCCGATCCAAGGTAGCCCGGCAACAAACTGTCGAACAGTCCCACCTCAATCTCCTTGTTAGGAAAGTCGAGCGTATAAACATCTATCTTCTTTTCGTAGTCCTTGATGGTGAGATAGCCACTCTGATACAGCAGAGGAGTGAGCGAAGTCATTCTTTCCGTTGCAGCGTCAAAGGAGGAAGCCTTAGCCCTCACTCGCCCCAACTGCGATGGCAACACATGAAACTCCCTCATTTTTTCAATCAGATAAGTAGGTGTACCGGATCCAAACCAATAAGCCTTCAGCTTGCCATCAGCAAAGCAATTGAGCAGGCTGTAAGGATTGAAGACGTCAGGCGATGGCCAGCAGAAGTGATAACCATCATAATGGTCTTTGAGTTCCTGGATAGTCTCCTCCCTGCTCAGTTCCAGATGCTCGGCAAGAGCGTCGATGTCATCACTCATCTGGGTCAACAGTTCCTCCTTGGTGATGCCACAGATGCCGGCATAAGGCTCGTCCATGCTCACATTCTTGATGTTGTTCAGCTCGCTGAAGATGCTGAGCTGCGAAAACTTCGTGATGCCCGTCATAAAGACAAATCGAAGCATAGACTCGTTTCCCTTCAGAGGACTATAGAAGTTGCGCATTGTGTTACGGAGCTCATCGAGTTTTTCCTTTTCATGCGCCACATCCAGCAGCGGAGCGTCATATTCATCAATGAGCACCACCACCTGCTTGCCTGTCTTATGATAAACTGCATTTATCAAATCGTCAAGTCGAATATTAACATCTATTCTATTGCTCTTGCAATCGAACCTAGCCTCTTGCTTTTCAATAATATCCAACAAATAACGATTCAGCTGCGCCTTCTCCATATGCTTACCCTTGCTCAGGTCGAAGTGCAGCACAGGATAAGTATTCCACTCCTTCTCCAGCTTCTCGATGGCAAGCCCCTCAAAGAGTTCCTTCTTTCCTTCGAAATAACTTTGGAAGGTGGAAACCAGCAGCGACTTGCCGAAACGGCGTGGGCGACTCAAGAAGAAATACTTTCCATCGGTATGTGTCATACGATAGATGTATTCCGTCTTGTCGATATAGAGGTTGTCCAACTTGCGGATTTCCTCAAATGTCTGAATTCCTATAGGATATAATTTTCTTGCCATTGCGTCATCGAATTAATTCATTTGCAAAGCTACAACAAAAAAATGATACCACCAAACTTTTATGAGGGAAAAGTTCTATTTTTTACGTGGTGTGGTTTAACGATTTTGGTTGACCACTTATTATCTTATTTATAAGACGAGTTGACTCGGTTAATACTTATTTATAAAACCAGTTGACTAGTTAAAACTTAGTCATACTTTTTGTTGACTAGTTTTGCTCTTAGTCATATCGAAAATGCACCTGATTATATATAGGGAAACAGTTGCTGCAAACCACCTCTCTTTTCTCTCATAGAATGTGGAAGCCTATCCCCTTTAATGTCCGTTTTCAAAACTGATACTGCCCCTATGAGATAGGGGAGGAAAAAAGGATATGTTTGCGATAGCACCGCCCTAACTATATAAAAATAGGTAGTTAGGGCGGTGGTATTCTAAGTGAGGTAAGGATGAATGAACTTTTCGGATAAAGAGTCAAATTTTCGATAGAAAACAAACTTTTTCTTAGTTTTCTATCGAAAAATTAGCTTTTTCTAGTCTTTTAATGTAGCCAAAGGTATAACCTTTACTCTGTCTTCCCTTGATATGGCTTTATCATAAATCATGTTTTCTACAGTTACTTTATATTTTTGCGGCGTTTTACTTTGTATTTTAACGGTAGTTTACTTTGTGTTTTTGCGGTAAATGGTCTCGAATTTTAGCGATAGCACCGCCCTAACTATATAAAAATAGGTAGTTAGGGCGGTGCTATCGCACTTTTTAATGTCCGTTTTCATAACTGATACTGCCCCCATGAGATAGGGGAGGAAGATGGGGGGATGAACTCCTTTGAGAAGTGTTAACGAATCTAACTCGTAGTTTCTTGGGTGACAACTCAATGTTTTGTGCCGCATCACTCAATGTTTTCTTATCAATACCTCTTCGTTTAAATGATGGAATCACATGGGGGCAGTTTCAGTTTTTCAAATGGACATTAAACTATAGGGTAGAGATAGGTAAGATTTATTAAGGTTGTTAAAATGTAAAGATATTAATCTTCTTTGCGCTTCTCTTTCATATATAGGATATATTATATTCTTATAAGTATATAATATATTAATATATAGATATTTATATATATACTATATTATATATATTGTTAATAATATTATCTATATATAATATAGATAATGTTATGAAGAATGATAGATTGATGTATCTTGAAATAAGTGATACTGTCCCTATGTGAGTAGAAAAAATCTCAATGGGAGTAGAAAGATTCCTGATATGAGTAGAAACTTGCGGAAACGTTTGGTGGTCTTAGATATTTTTCGTAATTTTGTGGTGTGTTGAAAATAACTTCAACCATCAACTAATAAATACTAAACAAAATGGAAGAAAACAAAGAGAATCAGAAAGATCTTTTGTTTGAAGACGAAGAGGAGGAAGAGGAACTTCCCCCTGCGATGCCGGAAAAACTGCCATCGCTTATCAAGCTCCTAGTGAGTCGTACCCCTGACATCTACAAGCCAGCCGTGGCTCATGCCGTATTCCCATCTCTTGCCGCCCACCTCTATCAGGTAAGCTTCGAGTATGTAGATGGTGTAGAACACGAAGCAACACTGATGAACGTGCTCATGGCCCCCACAGGTGCAGGAAAGAGCTGCGTGAATGCTCCGATTAATCACATCATGGCCGATATCCGCAAGCGGGATGAGGTGAACCTGCAGCGAGAGAAAGAGTGGAAGCTGGAGGTGAATACGATGGGTACGCACAAGTATAAGCCGAAGCGTCCTACCGACCTGATGGTGCAGGAAGTGGATCCGGACATGACTTCGGCTGCCTTCGTGCAGCGCATGTATGATGCCAAGGGCCATTTCCTCTACTCCAACATGAACGAGATTGATCAGTGGGATGCCATCGAGGATGGCGGAAAGGGCAAGCAGAGAGGCAGAAAATGGACTATCATGTGCCTCGCCTTTGACCCCGGTAACTCCTTCGGGCAGACCCGCGCCATGCCCGGTTCTGTGAACGAAAGGGTACACATCCTCTATAACTGGAATGCCTGTACCACCATCGGTCACGGTCGTCAGTTCTTCAAGAAGGTGGTATCAGACGGTCCGCTCTCCCGCATCAATTTCTGTACCATTCCGCCCCGTGAAATCGGTTCTGATATGCCGGTGTATGGCGATTATGATGAGGCATTCGATGAGGAGCTTCGTCCTTACATCAATCGCCTGTGCAAGGTGCGCGGCAAGATAGACTGTCCTCAGGCCGTCCGTCTCATCAACGAACTCATGGAGGAATGTCGTGATTTCTCTATCTGCAGTCAGGACCGCATCTACGAGAATTTCTCATTCCGTGCTCTCGTGATAGCTTATCTCAAGGCTTGTGTGCTCTATGTGGCAAACGGTTGCAAGTGGGAGGATGAGATAGATGATTTCATCCGCTGGTCGCTGCATTATGATCTGTGGTGCAAGATGCGCTTCTTTTGGGATCTGATAGATGATGAGAGACATCAGCGTTTCACCTCCCGCGGTCCGCAGAATCTTCTCCAGCAATTGCCTGATGATTTTACCTGGGAGGCATTGGAAAAGCTTCGTGACGAGGCCAACCTGAAGCCTGGCGGTACCCGGGAGATGCTGAAGAGCTGGATGAAGCGAGGGTATCTGGAATATGATGTGGTGAGCAGAAAGACGCTTTTCCGCAAGAGTGCTTTCGGAAAAGCATAGTCGAAATGTAGAATAAGATAATCTTTCGATAAAATATAGTCGAAATGTAGAATATGATGCTCTCAGATAGGGGCAGTTTCAGTTGTTTTTTCAGACATTCAACTGAAGCTGCCCCCTCTTTTTTATATGAAGTTTTGGGAAATGCAAATCCCCAACCTGCTATGGGAAAGCTGGTTGGGGAAATTATGATAGATTTCGCTTCTATCAGAAAATATCCGAATGTGAATTAGAGTGGATACTCCTCGAAAGCGTAGAGTACAGTGCTTAAATAACGCTCGCCAGTATCTGGCAAGAGGGCTACAATCTTTTTGTCCTTGTTCTCTGGACGCTTCGCAATCTCGGTGGCTGCAAAGGCGGCAGCACCTGATGAGATTCCTACCAGCAGACCCTCGGTCTGGGCCAAATCACGACCTGCCTTGATGGCATCATCGTTCTGAATGTCCAATACCTCATCGATATATTCAGAAGAGTAGGTCTCTGGAACGAAGCCGGCACCGATGCCCTGAATCTTGTGAGGACCGCTCTGTCCGCCGTTCAATACAGGCGATGTGGCTGGTTCTACGGCAATCACCTTCACGTTAGGATTCTGCTCCTTCAGATATTTGGCGATGCCCGAAATGGTTCCACCAGTACCTACACCGGCTACGAAGATATCAATCTCGCCATCGGTATCAGCCCAGATTTCTGGTCCAGTTGTGGCATAGTGCTTGGCAGGATTGGCTGGGTTGATAAACTGTCCCAGAATCACGGAACCAGGAATGGAATCGCGGAGTTCCTCGGCAGCCTTGATGGCACCTGGCATTCCGTCCTTACCGCTGGTCTGCTTCACTTCTGCGCCGTAAGCCTTCACCAGGTTTCTGCGTTCTACACTCATGGTTTCAGGCATGGTGAGGATGAGGTGATAGCCCTTTACGGCTGATACCAGAGCCAGACCTACACCCGTGTTACCGCTGGTTGGTTCGATGATGGTGGCACCTGGTTTCAGGATGCCCTTCTGCTCAGCGTCTTCGATCATCGCAAGTGCGACACGATCCTTTACGCTTCCGCCAGGATTGAAGAATTCTACCTTAGCAATTACAGGAGTCTCCAAACCCTTGGATGCTGAATACTTACCCAATTCTACCAATGGGGTCTTACCGATTAAATCAGTAATCTGTTTATATATCTTTGCCATAACTGTACTCTAATTTAAATCATTAATATTTTTACTTTACGTAGGTAAATGCCTCATCGAGTGCCTCAATCAGGTCGTCGATGTTCTCGATACCGATGCTCAATCGAACGGTAGAAGGATAGATGTGCTGCTCCTCCAACTCCTCTGGGCTCAACTGAGAGTGAGTGGTTGTTGCTGGGTGGATAACCAGTGACTTCACGTCGGCTACGTTAGCCAGCAAAGAGAAGATGCGCAGGTGGTCGATGAACTCCCATGCCTCTTTCTCGCCGCCCTTGATATCGAAGGTGAAGATAGAACCTGCACCGTTAGGGAAGAGCTTCTTGTAAAGCTCGTGGTCTGGATGAGAAGGAACGGCAGGGTGATTTACCTTAGCCACCTTAGGATGGTTCTCCAGATACTCTACCACCTTCAATGCATTCTGAACGTGACGCTCTACACGGAGGCTCAATGTCTCCAAGCCCTGAAGAAGAATCCAGGCATTGAATGGAGAGAGGGTTGCACCGGTATCACGAAGGATGACCGCACGGATTCGGGTTACGAAGGCTGCTGCTCCGGCTACATCTGCGAATACCGCACCGTGATATGATGGGTCTGGCTTAGCGAGAGTAGGGAACTTGTCGGCATTTGCCTTCCAGTCGAACTTACCGCCATCTACGATGATGCCACCGAGAGATGAACCATGACCGCCGATGAACTTGGTAGCAGAGTGAACCACGATATCTGCTCCGTGCTCGATAGGGCGGATGAGGTATGGGGTGCCGAAGGTGTTGTCGATAATCAATGGGATGTTGTGGCGATGAGCAATCTCTGCCAACTTATCGATATCGGTTACATCAGAGTTCGGATTTCCGAAGGTCTCTGCATAGAGTGCCTTGGTATTGTCCTGGATGGCAGCCTCTACCTGCTCGAAGTTGCGAGGATCCACGATGGTGTAGCTGACACCCTGTGTGGATAATGTATGAGTGATGAGGTTATAAGTACCACCGTAGATGTTGTCGGCAGCTACGATGTGGTCGCCATTCTGAAGGATGTTCTGCAGAGCGTAGGTAACGGCGGCAGCACCAGAAGCGACAGCCAAACCTGCTACACCACCCTCGAGGGCAGCCACACGGTCTTCGAATACACCCTGAGTAGAGTTGGTCAAGCGACCGTAGATGTTACCTGCGTCACGGAGTCCGAAGCGATCGGCAGCGTGCTGAGAGTTGCGGAACACGTAACTTGTGGTCTGGTAGATAGGCACCGCACGGGCATCGGTAGCTGGATCTGGATTTTCCTGACCTACATGCAACTGAAGTGTCTCAAAGCGAAGTTTCTTTTCAGTACTCATAATCTATGTCCTTTCTTTAATTTTATGTTAATATTCCATCTTATTCATTTATATAAATATGTCGCCCAGAAATCAGATTGATGTTCTCTTTGAAAGACATTATACTGTTTGTTCTGATTGACGCTGCAAAGGTACGGCGATTTTTGGGATTCTGAAATAGCATATGAGTAGTATTCCTGCTACCACGTTTGTGGTATTCGGGCATTTTTTAGCTGCTTTGATGGGCTTACACCTTATTATTATAGGAGCAATTTTTATTATATATAGGATTTTTGAGTCTGTATCCCATCCCAAACTAGTCTTTCAGGCAGCCGATAGGTACCACATATACTCCGTCTTCTCTGCGGTAAGCATAGTCGCCTACGGCAGTAAGTACCATCATGAAAGATGGAGCTTTCATCTTGGTCGTGTCTATCTTATCTGCAAGAGCAGTTAGTGTAGAGACTCCTTTTTCGATGGCTTGTGCACCACCCAGCTTGATTTCGATGAGGCCGTATGAGCCGTTGCGAAGATGGATAACTGCATCACATTCCAAACCGTTCTTATCGCGGTAATGATATACGTTGCCGTCGATGGCATCAGCATATACACGAAGATCACGGACGCATAGGGTTTCGAAAAGCAAACCGAAAGTCTCCAAGTCGTTGATGAGATCATCAGGACCTAGACCTAATGCAGCCACTGCAATGGATGGATCAACGAAATATCGGGTTTCAGCCGAACGGATGGCTGTCTTGCTGCGAAGGTTCGGATTCCAGGCAGGCATGTCCTCTATGACGAAGATTTTTTTGAGCGCACCGATGTAACTCTGTACAGTCTTGTCAGCCAGTGTCTCATCATCGTTTTCCATCATATCTTGTCTTATGGCTCCGATACTTACTTGGCCACCTTGTGAACGGGCGTATGAACGCAGAAGCAGCTTGGTTCGTTCGCTGTTTCTGCTGATTTCATCCACTCTTGAAATATCAGTCTTTACCACCGCATCGTAATAGTCGTAAGCCTGTCGCAAAGCGGCTCTTGGGTTCTTGGTAGTGGCACTAGGCCATCCACCTCTGCAGACGAGATATGCGATGTCTTCCAGTTTCAATTTGTTGAAACCTTCCAGGTTTGCATTTCCCTTGAACAGTTCGCTGATGCTAACTTCTCCTGTAGATTCTCCTGATTCCCATAATGACATAGGTCGCATGGTAATCCAGGCGAAACGTCCTGTACCCGTGTGATGTATTTTTTCGGAAGATGCAGGCACGGCAGATCCAGTGAGGATAAACAAGCCTTCCTCACCCTGATGGTCCACTTCAAATCGGATGGCATCCCAGATTTGCGGTATGATTTGCCATTCGTCAATGAGTCGTGGCTTTTCTCCTTTCAGGAGCATTTTTATCTTTAAATTTGCCATTTCCAGATAGTTATTTTGATTGTCTGGATCTGCCATATATAGCACGCTTTTGGCCTTTTGTTCTGCTGTGGTAGTTTTTCCACACCATTTTGGTCCTTCTATCAATACGGCTCCAACTTCTTCGAGTCTGTATTCCAATAGTTTATCTGCAATTCTTTTCTTGTATCCTTTCATATTGAATCTCCTTTGTTTCGGCTGCAAATATACGATAAAATCTTGGAATTACCAAATTTGGCGGCATATTTTTACTTAATTTGGCTGTGTTTTGTTACCCAATTTGGCTGCGATTTTCGAAATCTGTTACCCAATTTGGCTGTATTCAACTCCCGAATTTGGCCGATTATTTTTCCCGAATTTGGCCGTTTTTAATTCCCGAATTTGGCAGAATACAAAAACTGTCCTCATCTGAATGAGTGTTTCAGATGGGGACAGTTTCAGTTATGTTTTGCTACATTACAGCTATATTTCTGCTACATTGCAGCTATGTTACAATCTAAATCCTAAGCCGATGGTCATCGGGTAGCACTTGGGAGCCTTGGTCTTGTTGAGCAGCGGGGTTATTCCGGCACGGGCGTAGAGCATCACTCCTGAGTAGCCGGCACGGGCCTCGAGGTTCACGCCGATAGGGTTGAGGTTGATATCGCCTGTTTCGGTATGCTTGTGCTTGCCTATGAAGTAGCGGGAATGCTCGTGCCAGCGGTATTCTACGGATGGACCTAGCGCCAGGAAAGCATCATGGCATCCTATGCGCTTCTGCCACTCCAGCATGATAGGCAGGCGGAGCACATTGTAGCTGATATAGCTTTTCTTCAGCGTCTCGCCTTCTATCGGAGTCATTGCAGATACCCCGTTTTGGGTGCTTAATACATAATTGTCCTTGAAATGGTGGTGTACCTGTCCGATGGAGAGAGAGGAGGTGAGCGCCATTTCGTTGGAAAGGCGGAAGCAGAGACTGGTGAGGGTAATGCCCCATTCCCACGACTTGGAGTCGCGACTGTGCATCTCGTTGTTGCCTCCCATGCTTCCTCTGCTGCCTGGCAACTGGCTGCAGCCGAAGAAGAAGGTTGGATAATGACTCTCCAGACTGCGCTTGCGCTTGCTCAAGGTCTGAGGGATGAATGGTGAGGTGACAAATACCTTTTCTACTTCCTGACCATCTACGAATTGGGTTTCGGAAATCTTGGTCATCTCGTTGCCGTTCATCTTATATATCTTCACAGAAGTCTGTTCACCATCCTGCTTGATGACGATGTTCTGGTCGTTCACTCTGATTGTGGTGTCGTTAGCCTCTACCGAGGCTAGTGCACTGTTGCTGTTGGTTTCAGCAAGGGCGAAGGCTGGCATCATGGCAGCCATCATCATTACGTTTTTGATATTCATAATACTTTATTTTATGTTGTTTCTTATTCTTATTGAGAGGATTCCTGTAGGAAGATGCTGTTTCTATCTTCTGGAATAGCAGAGTTTCATGATGTCTTCGGGCGACAGGTCGCCTTCGATATAAATCACGGTTCCCTTGCTTTCATTCGGATTACTGAAGAGGATAAAGCGGTTGTTGCCATTGTTCAAGGGTGCCATCATGTAATAGCCGCTCACCATCTTGCCATTCTCCACCACCTCTCTGATCTTTTTCGCAGCTTTGCGGTCGGACTTCAGATAGTGGGCTATTTCCGTGGCATGGTTCTTATATACCAGGCTCTTGTATATCTTGAGCCTGTAACCTTTGAGTTGCGCATTCTGCATCGTAACCATCTTGCATCCCTTGGCGTGCCCGAATCGTTGGAATATACTTTTTACGTATAGTCCCTCCTGGGCATAAGCCGAAATCGAGGCTACCACGATAAGAAGCAGTCCGATGAAGAAGCGTTTTATCAAGTTGCATCGTTTCATATTCTATACCTTATTATATATATTATACTTTATAGTTTGATTGATTGTTTCATCTAAAAGATGAATTTATTGTTTCATCATATCCAGGGCACTGAATGGATCTTCGGAATCTGCCGAAATATCTTCCAGGGCATCCAGAGCTTCGTTATGAACGAACTCCTGGTCGGTATAAACCTTTCCATCGATAACCGCATAACATTCAGGCTGAGGCTGGATTATCTTCTGGATGCCCACAATCAGGAATGCGATGATAGCGGCGGCTGCCACGGAAGTGCCGAAATATTTGAGCCATCTGCTGCGAGAAGCTTTCTTCTTTGGGATTTCTTCCTTCTCGATATCTTTTTTTTCGAAATCCTCCTCCTTCTCTTCTTCTTCTTCTTTTAGAATTAGAGAAAGATTCATCTGTTCGAATCCTATATAGCTGAAGAGGGCGCGATAGGATTCCCATTCTTCCGGAATATCATTGCCATGCTCTTCGAAATATTTTCTGAGCGTTGCCTCTTCTTCATTGGATGTGGCACCATCCATATACTTGTCGAGCAAGTCCTGTATTTTCTTTATTTCATCATTCATATTCTTTCCTCCTTCTTTATTTTGTTCTGTTTTGTTTCACGATATTCATGTAGGTCTCTCTGATTTTGAGTCGGGCTCTGGAGAGATTCTTTCGAAGATTATCAGCTGTGCATCCCGTTATCTGCATGATTTCATCGGCAGTATAGCCTTCTATCTCCTTCATGCGGAATATCTGCTGCTGCAAGGGCGGGAGCTGTGCCACTATCTGTTTGATGAGGTTTACCTCGTCCCGTTGCTCTGCCCGCCGGTCTTCTATGGGTACTTCCATCACCTTGTCGGTGGTGAAGTTCCGCTCCTCATGCCGACATTGGTCATAAAACTTGTTGCGCATGATGGTGATGGCTAGAGCCTTGAGGTTATCTTCTGCCTGGATGTTCAGGCGCATGTCCCACAGCCTGAGCATGACTTCCTGCACGAGGTCTTCGGCATTGTCGTCACTCTCAGTCAACCTTAGCGCATACGCTTTCAAGTCGCTACGCATCGGTAGGATGATATGGTTGAATTCTTCTGTTCTCATAACCTTTACATTCTATAGACGTATGAAATTGAAAAATCGGACATCTTAAAAAACCTAAAATCCGCAACTATCATCCAATACACGATTAAGGGTAGATTTATGAGTCGT
>ERZ791709.455-NODE-455-length-12747-cov-59.126_pt1 | contig 12747 bp, 10 predicted proteins | sample MGYA00509955_ERZ791709 | MGnify/ENA primary metagenome ERZ791709 (study PRJEB30046, sample SAMN00715153) | human gut metagenome | study: EMG produced TPA metagenomics assembly of the A metagenome-wide association study of gut microbiota in type 2... | reverse complement strand
CTTAATATAAGTTATTGATTTACAGACGATTAAATGTTAATTTAACGCAGTATTGATTATAAGACATTATTATCATTTACTATTATACAAAAGTTGCGAAAACTAGACTAGACTGGTCGTTGGAATTTTAGTTGCCGAGGTGACTCACCTTCTAAGATTCCACGACTTTTTGGGCTCAGGGGAGATTGTCCGTGGATAAGACAATCTCCCCTGAGCCTTTTTCTTTCCATTCTTGGTAATGGTTATAATGGAAAGACACTCCTTAGTCAGAGCATCGTAGATAAGAAGCAGAAAGAGACAACCCAAATAAAATGAAGTAATATGAATAATTACTTCATTATATTATAGGCTAAGTTTGAACCTTTCCTTAAACATATCCATCTCTCTTCCTGGGATTTGAAGCTGAATAGCTAAATTCTCCCATTTGTTCACAGCTGCTTGAACCTCCTGGATGATGTTTTCAGCAACCTCCTTCTTTATCATATAGCTCTCGCATGAATCAAGCAGAACATGAATGTCTGCCTTGTTGGAAGATTCATTGATTAGAAGACTTTGATATTCATTGAGAGTCGGGTTCATATCATAGGCGGGTGACAGCGTCCATCCTTTTGGAGTGAGCAGAAAACCATGGTTTCTGAAGTGGTCATCAGAATTTCCAATGCAGATATTGAATGCTACCCTTCGGAAGAGTTCCTGAAGGTTTTTCTCTACGTCGCAGCAACCTTGGAGGATGAAATCAACTATATCGAGATAACCGTACCCATCTTGTGCATTATCACCATCCTTTAATCCCAGCAGAGACATGGATGACGCAAAATGTATTCTTTTGGCTTCATCAGTTCTGTCAAATCGTCTGGACAGGAGTGTGTGATATTTTCCCAGTCCCCCTAACACTCTGGTTTGAGCTACCTGTATTCCTGCCTTTTGAGCGAGAAGATGAGAAAAGTGTTCCCAAAGTCCTGTGTCATAGTCATCCTTGCGCGAAGGGAACTTAGCTATGCATAGATTGCCTTTTTCATCCAATACACCAGCCTTAGGTCTAGCGCCACCTAATGAGGTGCCGGGTTGGATAAGCTGTGCTATCCACTTTTTCTCAGGCAGCGTATCATTCTCTTCAGATTTTTCCACTTCGTGACTGGCATGAATCAATTCTCTGATTTCTGTTAGAGGAGGTATCTTGAGAGATGGTGACACATTGATATAATCGCCTTCCATTTCCCTTTTAAACCTAAATCCACCCATTCTGGAGAAGTCATCAATACCCATGAGGTAATCGAATGAGGAAAGAGCTCTGATAGCTCTCTTCTCTTCTGCAGCCTGTATCTGTTCTCTTCTTTTGAGCAAGGTACGCCCCCACCTGTCTGGCAATGCATCAGAAAAGCATCCGAAAATATCACTTCCTGGCTGGGTATATTGCTTGCCAGGGTAGTTGTTGATGTCCTCTGAAAGCTTGATTCCTGCATGAATCTTAAGCCAATTCTCATCAAAGTTGAAGGCAAAGCTGTCAGAGCCGCGCAATTTCTCATAGCACAGCTCACCCACCAGCTCTGGACTGACGAGCCAGTTAAAATCAGCGAAAACCAATAGTCGTTCCATTCCTATCCCTTTTTAGTAGCTCTTTGACGATTCTTCAGTCCCATATCCTGCAATGCCCTTCCAAGCTTGTCATCCTTTGCCAAGAGCAAGATGTCATCATCCAGTTGAAGAGCATAGAGTACACGCAGGTAGATTCCGATGGAAACCGTTGGTAATCCTTTCTCCACCTTGCAAAGTGTAACTTCTGAGCATGTTGCTCTTTCTGCGACTTGAGCCATGCTCAGGTTGCGGCGCAATCTGGCAAGCTTGATTTGCTCGCCCACGATTTCCATTTTTTGAATCAACTTCCTAGGAAGTTTGTTAGCCATTGTATTCTTTGTCATTGCCTTAATCCCAATTATGATGTGCAAATATACACAATAAACTTTATTATAAGATGGGTTAGCCTAAAGTTTTATAATAAATTAAGGATATGTTTTCGAAGTGTAACTACTCAGCACCCCTATGGGCATGAGTAGTTACAGCAAGCTGGCTTGTAGCGCTTATTGCCTCACTATGGCACAACATTGCCCCCTACCAGGGCAATAACCTGCCATTGCCAGGCACAAAACTATATGTCGGGAGTTTTTTTATAAAAGCACCACTCTCTTTTTTACTCTTCACTCTTCACCAAATCGGCTGAAACCCCGATAAACACTGGGGTTGCGAGCGGTGAAGAGTGCCGCACCACTCTTCACCACTCTTCACCACTCTTCACCTTCGGATTGCGCACAAAATTAAGCGGTAAATCGACCTGTTCGGTCGGGGGCTGAAACCACTTTTTTATGTCCCACAGATTTCACAGATTTTCACAGATTTTCCAGGTGAAGAGTGGTGAAGAGTCGAGCGCAACTCTTCACCCGTGCAAATTCCTTAAATACAAGCATTTATACCACATTCGTGAAGAGTGAAGAGTGTTTTTGAAAGTGGCGTACTATTACGACGGATGGCAAAGAAGGAGCAATTTACATTTCAAGTTTCTCAAAAGAGGGAAATGATTGAAGTTAAAGAAGTTATCACTCCCTCTTACTTCCCTAACTTAACTTCCCCACTTTTTCTAGCTGTACGGGAGAAGTTTTCCGCGAAAAGTTTTGGAGATTAGGAGATAAAGTATTATCTTTGCCATCAGATTCAAAAACGAATAATCAAACTGAGTTATGATAGTAAGACCAAAGCGCATTTATCGCAAGCGCATACCATACGGTATGCAGAATTTTGAGGATGTCATCAAAGAGGATTGTTACTATGTGGACAAGACTCCTTTCATAGAGCAAATAGAAGAATCCAACAAGTATTTCTTCTTCATTCGCCCTCGCCGTTTCGGCAAGACACTCACCCTCTCCATGCTTGAGAATTACTATGATATCAACAAGAAAGACAAGTTTGAGGAAATCTTTGGCAAGCTTTACATCGGGCAGAATCCTACACCAGAGCATAATACTTATCTCATCATCCGCCTCAATTTTGCCGAGGTGGCAGCAGGATTGGACGATTATAAGGATGGACTGGACAACCATTGTCGCCTTGTATTCAATTTCTTCTGCGACATCTATGCACATATTCTTCCTGCTGATACCAAGGAAGGATTGGAAAAGGAGCCTGATGCGGTATCCAAGTTGAGGTTTCTTTGCCAGAAGTGCCAGGAGGTAGATAAGAAGATTTATCTCTTCATCGATGAGTACGACAACTTCACCAACATGATTCTTGCCCATGAGGAGCATCTTATGAGGTATCGCAACCAGACCCACGGAGAGGGATACTTGCGCCAGTTCTTCAACACCATCAAGGGTGCGGCTGGCAATACCCTGGGCAGAGTGTTCGTCACAGGAGTAAGCCCTGTGACCATGGATGACCTGACCAGCGGATTCAACATCGGAACCAACTATTCCCTAAGCCCAAAATTCAATGAGATGACGGGATTTACCGAGGAAGAAGTGAAAGAGATGCTGGATTATTACGGCAGCGTACTGCCGTTCAATCATACCACCGATGAGCTAATCAAGGTGATGAACCCATGGTACGACAACTATTGCTTTGCCGAGGAGAGGTATGGTGAGACCACCATGTACAACTCGGTGATGGTACTCAACTTCGTAGACAACTATATTGACAACGAATACCAAATTCCGAAGAGAATGGTGGAGACCAACATCCGCATCGACTATGACAAGTTGCGAATGCTCATCCGCCACGACAAGGAGTTCGCCCATGACGCCAGCATCATCCAGCAGTTGGTAACCCAGGGATTCGTGACAGGTACGCTCAATGAGAACTTCCCTGCCGAGCGAATCAACGACCCAGACAACTTCCTCAGCCTGCTGTTCTACTTCGGCATGGTGACGATAGACGGAACATACAAGGGTGAGACCAAGTTCATCATCCCGAATGAGGTGGTGCGTGATCAGATGTACACCTACCTGCTCGACACCTACAAGGAGAACGACTTGGTATATGATAGATATAACAAGGGAAAACTGGAGAGCAAACTGGCATACGATGGGCAATTCAAGCCATACTTTGAGTATATCGCCGACTGCCTGAAGAAGTATTCCTCCCAGCGAGACAAGCAGAAGGGAGAGGCTTTCGTACATGGCTTCACTCTGGCGATGACGAGCCAGAACAAATTCTATCGCCCTATCTCTGAGCTGGACAATGACGGCGGCTATGCCGACATCTTCCTCTCTCCGCTCTGTGACATCTACAAGGACATGGTGGATTCATACATCATTGAGCTGAAATATTGCAAGAGCCAGACCACAGATGAGCAAGTGAAAAAGCTCTTCGAGGAGGCTTCTGCTCAAATCTCCCGCTATGCGGAGAGTGATATGGTCAGAGAGGCGGTAAAGACCACAAAGCTCCACAAGCTGGTAGTTATCTACCGCGGAGCGGAAATGGTGGCTTGTGAGGAGATATAATTACCGGAAAAGAATAAAAGATTCGACAAAAAATAAAATGATGAAATGATGAAAGCAAAACATATCTCTTATCTTATCGCATGCATGCTCATGTTATGCAGCCTGAATACTCAGGCGCAGAATGCATTCCCCTACCCTGCGCTGCCTGATACGCTGCGCAGCGTAGAACAGCGCGCTACCTACCTCAGCGAGCACTACTGGGACAACTATCAGTTTGCTGATACTACCCAACTGAAAAACGAGGAGATTACAGAACAGGGATTCGTCAACTTCATCGATATCCTCGCCCGTTTCAACGACGAGATCGCCCAGAAAGGCATCAGCGCCTTCACTGCCAAGGCTTACGCACAGAAGCCTGCCAAGGAGAAATTCGAGAGCCTGATAGAGCATTATTTCGACGACCCACAGTCGCCGATGAGAAACGACAGGGTATATAGCTTCTTCCTGGCGGAAATGAAGAAGTCGCCTTACTTCGATGAAGCGGAAAAGGAACGCATCGACTTCAAGTGGAAGGCGGCACGGAAAAACCTGCCAGGCACCAAAGCTACTAACCTCTCCTTCAAGCTGGAAGATGGAAAAATGCATCAGTTGACTGACTATCAGAATGAAAAGGTGATACTCTACTTCTATGATCCGGAATGCGAGAATTGCCACAAGGTTACGGCGTGGCTGAAAAAACAGACCATTCCTGCTGAATACAGAATGCTCAGAATCATTGCAGATGATCAGATTAGTGCTACTTACAGCATCAAGGCGATGCCTACGATTTACTTATTAGACAAAGGAAACATCGTGGTTTTAAAGGACTGTACGCCGGAACTGCTCATCAGCGTAATCAATAACAATTAATAAAAAAAAACTAGACTGGTCGTCTGAGCGACGCTCAACTTATTATCATTTACATTTACATTTACTATTATTCAATTACATTATTTAATCACACTTTATTATATTTTCTATTCTACCTATTTATATTGAATCATAATCGTAAGGTATTGTATTGATCATATACCCTATCTTATTTCGCCTTTGAAGAGTCGTAATGCATATTGAACTCCTCGCGAGTGTGGTCGTTTCTCTTAACTACGATCACATAGTCACCATCCTTAACTATTCCAACCTTCGCAACAAGTGTGAAATAACCATACTTACCAGACTTGCCGTAATCGCCTGTCTCGGTGATGATAATCTTGTTGCCAACTAACTGAGAGTCAAACTTGATATTTGTGCCCTCATCGAAGATTACATTCTTGTGAGTCAACTGCAACTGACCACCAGAAAGAACCTTGCATACCAGCTTCTCGTTGTTCTCACCATTGATGTTAGAGGTTTCATTTACCTCAGCACCGGTTGTCTGTGAATAACTGAGCAGTGAGAAGTTTGACTTTGTTGTAACGGTGTTGACACGTGTTGTTGTATCGCCCGTCAAATCATCGTCAGCCGCACTGCAGCTTACTAAACCCAATGCCATCATACAAGTGATGACCATTCCAAAAAACTTTTTCATATTTTATCATTTACTAATTGTTATTCAATCATTTAAACCTGGTCTCCTCTTACAAGCATCTGCGGGGTTGCAGCACTCTGGAAGACTTCCAAAATAACCTTTCGGCCTAAATCATCTTTTACAATATACAAATGATATACAAGAATATTAAATGTACTTCTTACATTTGTTCGACTGCAAAATTAGAGAAAAAGTAATACGCTCCAAACTTTTTAAGTTAAATAATGTAAAGATACGGAACGTTCACGCACACAACGATTCTGTTACATAACAAAATGATAGAAAAGCGAAAGAGAGATGAAAGAAAGGCGAAAGAAAAGGGCAAGAGAGATGAAAGAAAAGGGCATTAAAAAAGCGGGAACCCCGAAGGATTCCCGCTATTATTTTGGGTTGATAAATCTCGAAGATTAGTCGAGGTTAGCCAACTTGTTGTCAGAATGAAGAACATCCTTGATCTTGTGGCTATAGAGGTCAACCATGTACTCACGAGCCTTACCGCAGTACTGACGTGGGTCGAAGTACTCTGGGTGAAGAGCAAATGTCTCACGAACACCTGCTGTGAAAGCAAGACGAGAGTCAGAGTCGATATTGATCTTGCAAACTGCGCTCTGAGAAGCCTTAGTCAACTGCTCCTCTGGGATACCAACTGCATCTGGCAACTTGCCTCCGTACTTGTTGATGATATCAACATACTCCTGAGGAACTGAAGAAGAACCGTGGAGAACGATAGGGAAACCAGGAAGCTGCTCCTCAACTGCTGCCAATACGTCGAATGCCAATGGAGGAGGAACGAGGTGACCAGTCTTAGGGTCACGTGTGCACTGCTCTGGCTTGAACTTGTAAGCACCGTGAGAAGTACCGATAGAGATAGCCAATGAATCAACACCTGTACGTGTAGCGAAATCAACAACCTCCTCAGGCTTTGTATAGTGAGACTCCTCAGCTACTACGTCATCCTCAACACCAGCGAGGACACCGAGCTCACCCTCTACAGTTACACCGAACTGATGAGCGTAATCAACAACCTTCTTTGTCAATGCAATGTTCTCCTCGTATGGAAGTGAAGAACCGTCGATCATTACAGAAGAGAAGCCGAAATCTACACAGCTCTTACATGTCTCGAAGCTATCACCGTGATCGAGGTGGAGAACGATCTCAGGATGGTTGCAACCCAACTCCTTAGCGTACTCTACAGCACCCTCTGCCATATAACGGAGCAAAGTAGGGTTAGCATACTTGCGAGCACCCTTAGATACCTGGAGGATAACTGGTGACTTCAAGTTTGAAGAAGCCTGGATGATAGCCTGGAGCTGCTCCAAGTTGTTGAAGTTGAAAGCAGGAACGGCCCAACCGCCCTTGATAGCTCTTGCGAACATTTCCTTAGTGTTCACAAGACCGATTTTCTTGTAATCTACTGCCATAATTGTTATTAATTTTATTGTTTAATGAAACATTCTATTCATTTTTATCTGGTGGATTCTAAACGCCCCCACCATAACCGAGTGCAAATTTAACTTTTTCTTTTGAGACAGCAAAAAATATGCTTACTTTTTCGTGTTACAAGCGAGTTAAAAAAGTTAATTCCCCCTTTTTAGTCGTCTAAAACCCCTTATTTGCTAATTGCACTTTGCAATTTGTACTCCCGAACGGCATAAGCCAAGACGATGAGGAAACCGATAAAAGGTACCACGAAAGGCAGGGTGACATGGGTGGTATCGGCGATCATTCCCATCAGCAGGAAGCCGCATCCACCTATCGGAGTCATCATCAGGAGCGAGGATGCCGACTTGGTGAGATTGCCCAATCCCGTGAGGGCGATGCTGAAGATGGTAGGGAACATGATTGCCTCGAAAAGATAGTTGCCCACCAGGGCTACCAGCGATACGATGCCCAGATCGCAAAGCACCAGTCCGATGCAGACCACGCTGCCCACGGCACAGATGAGAAGCATGGTGGTTGCCTGGATATGGCGCATGATCCAGCTGCCCAGGAATCTGCCTACCATGAAGAACGCCAGGGCAAGGGTGAGGACGAGAGAGGCGGTGCGGTCGCTCATCCAATGCATGCCGGTGACGAAATTGATGAAGTAGGAATTGATGGAGATCTCGGCTACCTCGTAGCTCAGGAGGGCCAAGAGACCGAAGACGAACATCCTGTGGTTGGCAAAGAGCTTGGCGATATTGCTGCCCTTCGCCTTGTCTTCCGTCGTCTGCTGGTGCTGGATTTCTGGCAGATCGACACGGGAGAACACCACGGCGATGGCAAGCACCAGAACGCCCAAGATGGCATAAGGTATGACCACATTGCCGCCCTGCTGCGTATCATTGAAGAGGAACTGACCGATGCAGAAGGTGGCAAAGATGCTGCCCAGTCCATTGAACGACTGCGAGAGGTTCAATCGGCTGGTAGCAGTCTCCCTGGCACCCAGTTCGGTAACGTATGGATTGGCGGCTGTTTCGAGGAACACCAGTCCGCATCCGATGACGAAGAGGCAGAAGAGGAAGGCAGAGAAGCTGCCTATCGCTGCCCCCGGAATAAAGAAGATGGCACCCAGACCGAAGAGCAGGAGGCCAAACACCACGCCCCGGCGATAGCCATACTTATTGATGAAGATGCCCGCCGGTATAGCCATAAGGAAATAGCCCAGATAGGTGGTTACCTGGATCATTGCCGACTGGGTGATACTGATGTGCAGGGCATTCTGGAAGTGCTTGTTGAGCACATCGAGAATGGCACGCGCGAAGCCCCACAAGAAGAAGAGCGACGTGATGAGAATGAACGGGACAAGATATTTCTTGTCGCTTACTGAATGGTTTTCTGTTTCTTGGTTCAACATTTTTTTATTCTATTTCTTTTTTACTGAACACTTTTTTATTCTTGATGCCGGCAGTGCCGGGAGCCTATTCCTGCGGATGCAGGACAGCTCCCTCCTGCTTCTTGCCATCCATCAGGATTCTGAGCGGACGGTCGAAGCGTACATGGCGCACATACTGCGTCTCTTCTACAGCCGGCATCGCATCCAATATCTCCTTGTTTACGAAGCCTCCCTCCCCGGTATTGGTATCTACCGTGAAATAGCCCACGCCGAAAGAGGTGAGGTTTTGGAAGAAGTGGGTGCCCTGACTCGGATCGATGTTGTAATTCTTCAAAGCCACCTCTACGATGACACGGGCGGCACTGATATGCGGCCACTTGACCGGTACGCCTAGGTAATGATCACTCGATCCCCAGCGGCCCGGACCTATCAGCACATAATTCTTGCCATCTGCCAGGAACTTGCGGTTGATGCGCTCGATATCATCGGCTACATAGAAATTGTTCATCGCCGAGAATTGGTCATCGTACTTCACATACACCACATCGGTGACATCCTCGCTGATGCCATGGCCCAGGGAGTTGTGGGAACGGAGCAGACAGTCGGCATCCGGTATCGCCCTGACATCCTCGTCGAGCATCTCCTTGGCATCCACGATCGGACGGATCTGGAGGAGATAGAAATCGCAGGTCTTGTCGGCATGGATATTGCAGGCAAACTCAATCTCCACCGGTCGGCGCATCGCCTCGGAACCGCACTTCATCGACATCTGCATGAGTTCCGGCAGGGGTACCACATCGTGCTGGAGCACTCCGGCAAAGGTGATGAGCTTGCGGCCGGTTTCATACACGCCGTCGTTGATGACCTGATCGTAAGGGTCGAAGGTAGAGGCGATGTAGTTGAGACTCTGGTCTTCTACCGCATCCTTCACACGGAGCTTGAGGATATTGAATCCGTCATCCACCTTGAAGTCATCGCCCACATGCTTCATGTCGAGAGCATAGAACTGGGTCTGGGTATCGCGCAGCGCCATCTCCGTCTCGGAAGTCTGCAGCACCTGATGCGGATGATACGGACAGACGCGGAGGGTCTGACCGCCATCCACGATATACTTACCCAATCCGAGGGCAAGACTGGCAATACCCTCCTCTGCCTCCTCATCGCCGATAGGATAATAGTTGAGCGAACGGAGCACGCCACTCATCGTAGGATAATAGCGGGTGCCGTAGTCCTTGCCCACCACCTCCTGCAGGATTACCGACATCTTCTCCTGGTCGATGACGTTGCGGGTGGCGGTCATGTATGCCTTGGAATCGCGATAGAACACCGAGGCATACACGCCCTTGATGGCGCAGGCGAGCATCTGCAGCATCTGATACTTATCCGCGAGATAAGGTATCATATAGGTGGAATAGATGCCGGCGAAAGGCTGATAGTGGGCATCCTCGAGCAGCGAACTGGAACGGATGGCGATAGGACTCTTCGTTGCCTCGAAGAAGGTGAAGAAGTCGGCTATCAGCGAATCGGGCAGCTGCGCATGGAGGAAGTGCTTCAGGATTTCATCATCGCTGGTATCGCTCAAAGCTATCGGATAGAGATTGTTGCTCATCATGAACTCGTCGAAGATATCGGTACAGAGCACCACGGTCTTCGGAATCTGCACGGTGGCATTCTCATACTGGTTGAACTCAGGATGGCGCTTGATGATGTTGTCGAGGAAGGCAAGTCCCCTGCCCTTTCCGCCCAGCGATCCTTCGCCGATGCGGGCAAAATGGGCATATTTATCGAACTTCATACGGTCGAACACGGCAACCACGCCCAGGTTCTTCATGTGACGGTACTGCACGATGGCATCGAAGATGATCTGTCGGTGGGCATCCACATCCTGCAGCTTCTCCCAGGTGACGTGCTTCAGGAAGGCGGAAACCGGGAAGATGGCACGGGCACAGAGCCAGCGGCTCATGTGGTTGCGGCTGATATGATAGAGCATCGAATCGTTGGGGATGTTGAAGATGTTATCCTGCAACTCCTTCAGACTGCGGATGCGCATGATTTCCTCGTGGTTTTTCGGATCGCGGAAGATGAAATCGCCGAAGCCCATGTGCTCCTCCATCAGGCGACGGAGATCCACACTCATCTTCTTGGAGTTCTTATCTACAAAGCGGAATCCCTCGGCTTCTGCCTTGGCACGGTTGTCGCTCTCGGAACTCTCGATGATGAGCGGCACGAACGGATCGGTCTTGCGGATGTAACGGAAAAGGCGCAATCCGGCATCAGGACATTTCTCACGTCCGAAGGTATCGGTGCCGTGCTCGGGATTCGCCTCCTGCTCCACCTCGTTGCCGAAAGCCTTGGCAGCACTCTTCAACGGGAACCGGGCATCGCTGATGACACCCAGGGTGTTGTTGGAATACTTATCGTAGAGTTTCTGCGCCTCTTCGTAGGTACGGGCGAGCACCACCTTCGGACGGCCACGCATTCGCATCGTGGCAGCATGGCGGTTGAGGGCTTCCTTGGAAAAATTCTTGCTCTGCTCGAGGATATAGTTGTAGAGGTTGGGCAGGATGGAACTGTAGAAGCGCACGGAGTCTTCTACCAGGAGTATCATCTGTACACCTGCCTCCCGGATATCGTGCTCCAGGTTCATCTTATCCTCAATGAGCTTGATGATGGAGAGGATGAGGTTGGTGTTGCCCAGCCAGCAGAATACGTAATCGAAGATGCTGAGGTCTTCGTTCTCCATTCGCTTGGTAATGCCGTGGGAGAACGGGGTGAGTACCACGCAGTGGATATTCGGGAACTTGCCCTTGATATCGCGCGCCACATCGAAGGCATCGTTGTCGGCATTGCCCGGCATACAGATGACGAGGTCGATGACGGTGGAGCGCAGCACCTGGGCTGCCTCTTCGGTGGTTGAGACCTGGGTGAAGGTTGGGGGGTAACGGAGACCCAGCTCCATATACTCATTATATATCTTCTCCTCGATGCGTCCATCATCTTCTAGCATGAACGCATCGTAAGGGTTGGCTACAATCAAGACATTGTAGATACGTCGCATCATGAGATTGACAAATGATACGTCTTTCAAATAGAACTTATTCCACTCTTGGGGTACATTATTTTCCATATGTGTAGCGAATTATAGTGCAAAGATACTGATTTTCTGAGATTTTCTTGCATTTTTCATCATTTTTTTATATATTTGCAAGCAAAATATCGAGAAGTTATGAAAAGAAGATTATTTATCATAGCATTATTGAGTACATTTCTGAGTACATTATCATGCATCCCATGCTGCGGCCAGAAGCATCAGCGTGGCAAGGCATCCTATTACTCTAAACGTGCCACGGGTGCCAGGTCGGCAAGTGGACAGAGAATCCACCATGACAGTCTAACGTGTGCACACCGTTATTATCCCTTCGGCACGATGCTGAAGGTTACGAATCTGAGAAATGACAAGAGTGTAATCGTTGAAGTGATCGACCGTGGTCCGTTCGGAAGGGGAAGAATCATCGACCTTTCCTGGGCTGCCGCGAAAGAAATCGACATGATTTCGCAGGGTGTGGCTACGGTGAAGGTAGAAAGACTGGATAACCCTGTTCCTTTCAAGCCTGAGGATAGCAAGCTCCCGAAGATAGATTTCGAAATGGCTGAGTTTGAACCCGACCATTATTTCGAAAAGAAGGAAAAGGCAAGGGAAAAGGCTGAAGTCAAGGTCGAGGCAAAGGAAAAAGCTAAAGCCAAGGTCGAAGCAAAGGAAAAAGCCCCTCATCATCGCCATGCGCCCTGAAAGGGCAAAAGCCCTAGCACCAACACGCCCTGAAAGGGCAGAAGCTCCTAGCCCAGGGCAACACCCTGGGTAAACCAGCGATGTACAATACGCCCTGTTTTACTCTAATTGAGCAAGCTTTGAGCGTATTTTTTAACGTTAATTA
>ERZ791709.436-NODE-436-length-13415-cov-2.24326_pt1 | contig 13415 bp, 30 predicted proteins | sample MGYA00509955_ERZ791709 | MGnify/ENA primary metagenome ERZ791709 (study PRJEB30046, sample SAMN00715153) | human gut metagenome | study: EMG produced TPA metagenomics assembly of the A metagenome-wide association study of gut microbiota in type 2... | reverse complement strand
TCGACATCTAATATGCTATTAATTATTAAATCTGCTTTTTATCTGATTAAATACATCATCTGCATTTAATCCTTTTTCCTTACATAAATTTCTAGCCATTTGTTCAATGCCTTGCATATTGCCTTGCTGCGCCATTTGTATCGTATTTTTCATCATTGGGTTGCTCATAAGCTGATTATTGTTCGCTATCTGCTGCAAAAATTGTTGAGGACCACCTCTCATCATTTGAAAAATGTTAATTGGATTCATTCTTCATCACCGCCCTTGCTCTGTGTTCGTGAAGTTTTTCTTTGCGTTCCTAAAGATTTATCAAATCTATCTTCTAACTGCCCTATCTTCTCTGATAACTCTTCAAACTTATTCAGAAATAGCTGTGTGCTTTCGTCTGATAGGGTAAATTTAGCGTTCTCTGTATTAGCCATAGAATTTACTGTCTGATTATCTTTAGGGGCTGTATAAGGCTTATACACAATCGTGTTGATAGTTCCGTTAGCGTTCCAACCTTTAACATAGATTTCTGATAAATCTTGCTTAGGGAAAAATGCCATTGAGCCGTCCATAGGAACTTCATTAGCATTAATATTTTCGACCGCCTGCACTATTCTTCCATTAACGCCTGCTATCTGCTGTGGCATAGCCTGTTGATTTGTCAAAGGCATTTGCATTCCTGCCACTGGCTGTTGTAAGCTCTGCTGATAATTTTGTAAAAAGTTCATTCTATCCATATATGGATTTTGAGATTGCATATAAGAATTATTCATCATAGGCACTTGATAAGGATTGTTCATTGTCTGCCTCCTCTAAAACCTCTTCAATTGCGTGGATAACAAGAGATAATGTCACTAAATCAAGTTTCTGTAATTCTTCTTTGCTTAAAATCTTTTCTCTAACTTCATCAGAAAACATTTGCACTACCTCTCTTTCAACTATATTTTTGCATAAAAAAAGACGGATTACCCGCCATAAATTAGACAGTTATCCGCCATTTTAAAGTAAAAAAATAACGCCCTTACGGCGTTTACAAACATTCTTTGATTACTTCTGTGATTACCTTTTGATTTTATAAGAAAAATGATGATATCCAAAAAGCTCCTTTCATTCAGTATTTATGCGGCTTTTCGGCATATCACCATCTAATAAAACTAGCAGGGGATGAGAGAATCGAACTCGATTGACCAATCCTGTATTCCGCTTGTTTTCTAGCTTTACGCCTTTAGCCTTTGATTACTTTGATTACTTTGTAACCAAAATCAGAAATTGATAGCCTTACTGACTTGCTCAATTTTGGATTTACTTGTCTTATTGCTGTATATGTAATACTTTCTTGTTGTCTCGATATTGCTATGTCCTAGCATTTCACATATTACAGAATCATTTGCTGCATTATCATAAAGTGTTGTGCCATAAGCACGCCTTATCTTGTGTGCTGAACGATAATTAATATTTAAGGCTTTACAAACTCTCTCTAGTTTGCGATTAAACGCCTTGCTCTTAATCCGTTCGCCCTTTTCCATAAACATGTATTCTCCAAATGGATTTAGTCTGCGAATGGCTTTAACAGTTCTAAGTGCTTTATCTGTAATTATTACATCTCTTATGCCTGCGTCGGATTTTGGATAATCGCTAACAGGTTCAACCCACTTTCCATTTTCATTTTTAATTTTTATTTCTGTTCTTGACACAGAAATAAAATTCTTTACAGTTCCGTCTTTTAGTTTTGTACTGCGAACATCTGAAAATTTAAGTGATGCTAGTTCCCCGGCTCTTAGCCCTGTCTCAAACATAAGTAGAAGTCCCAGACTTCTGATATCGTATCTCTGCCACAAATATTCAGTAATTACAGGGATTTCATCTTCAAAATAAATCTCATCCCCCATATCTTTCACTTTCTTGGTAAACGACCGACGAGATAAATCTAAGTCTCCCATAAACTGTGTGATACTGATATTTGTATAGCCTTTCTTTTTGGCATACTTAAAAATGCCGTTGACAAGAATACGCATATCAGAATATGCTTTCTGCGAGAGACTACATTCAGCAATGATTGTCTTGATGAATTTTTCCAATTCATCGGTTGTAATGTACTTAATTTTCTTGTCTGCCACTGGATATGCTTCGCAATCAAAAAACCTAGTAAAATTATTAGTATACTTATCGTATGACTGTTTCTTGATTTCGTGATAATCAAGTTTACAGTCGATCCATTCTTGAAAAACATTCCTGATCAGCGGTTCATTCTCTAATTTCTTGTAATGTTCCACTATTCCGTCATTAAGTGAATCTAATGTTGACCGCTTCAATAGCTTTCTCCCATTTGAAGCAGTTTCACTTGGCAGATATGTATACCACTTACTATCTTTTCCTTGCCATATCTCGTAGGCATGTTCTTTTAAATATTTTTTCCTTTCGTTCATTTCGATTCTTTTTTGGATATCATCACGAGAGATAATATCATTCTCTAGTACATAATTCAACAATTCCTTGTCTGTTAGTTCCACTCATTTACCACCCTCTCAATCTTATTCTTAATATTCCTCACCAGTCTTTCTAACGTTCTTGTAGATATTGACAATCTGTGCGCTATCTCCTTTTGTGCAAAATTCCGAGAAAGAAGCATAAATATTCTCACTTCTTCCTCGGTAAAATTGGCATTTTCAATAATCTTTTCAAGTTCTGGCTTTGTAAAATCTGAAAATTTCATAAAGCCATTCTCCTTAATATTTAATTTTGATTTTAGTTTCTTCTTCTAGCTGTTCAATAAGCTCTTTTGGGTCTATAAGTCCTGCATTGAAATCTTCGTTAAATTTATTGATTTCATCAATAAGCCGCTCCAATCGCTTATTACCGAATCCAAATTTATCGTGCAACACCCATAACAGAATCGTTAAGGCATTACCAAACATTTCTTTATTTTCTTTATTCTTCTGCCTGCTTAATTGAACTCTCATCATTTGTTCTTGAAATCTTCGTTGTTCTGGCTTGCTCATTTTTTATCCTCGCTTCCTTGCTTTTCTTTACATAAACTAAAGACTTAATGTAATGCTCTTTGCATAATTTTGAATGATTATAAACCGGCTCACCGCAAAACCAGCATCTGCCATTGGCAACCCATTCTCTTTTTAGCTCAACCTTACAATCTTTTTGCTTATTGCGTTTTGCATTTCTTGCTTTAATACGGCATTTTGTACAAGTTTTATATTTACTATCTGCCTTAACTTTGCCACATTTCACGCATAACCCTTTTTCAGCTCGTCTTGTTCTGATTTTCTTCTGTTCAAGCCTATCTCTTGCCTCGAACTCTTCGGGATTAGCATTATACCTAGCAATCCTCTGAGAATATCTTTTTGCAGAACATTCAGGACAAACCCTTTCGTCCCCCATAAGGTTATTATGCCGACATTCAGGGCATATGCCATTATCTTGATACCAGTGTGCAAGTTCTTTTCTGTTTGCATTAATTCTTTCTCGGCAATCTCTGCATTTAAGTTTTTCTCCATTAAGTGGCTTACCACATTCAACGCATAATCCTGCCTCTTTCCGCTTATAGTACATTCTCATCTGTGGACTAATTGGCGTTGTTTCCACTAAAATCAACCTCTCATTCTGTTAATTCTATCTTGTATATCTTGAGGTGCTTCAATATATTCTTCTGTGCTTGTATTTTGACCGATAAGGGCATTTTCTTTAATTTGTAATATATTTATATCTCTTTGGAATTTTTGCTCGATTTGAGCCTTATACGAATTTGCATTCGTCTTTTCGATAAGTGATTTGATATTGTCCGGCATTCTGCTGATTTCAGTTTCACGCTTAACAATTACTTCATAAGTTCTTAGAAAATTAGATTGTATAACTGTTTCTATTGTCTGATAGTCTGATGTAGCCCAGTTTTTGAGGTTGTCTGGCATACCAACCGCCTGTCTGACTAACGGCGGTAGTTTGTTAAATTCTTCAATTGCCCCATAAGTACCATTCCTTAAAGCCTTGCTAACTAATCCCCACGCCGCCATTCCGTCAAGTTCCTGCGGCTGTGATATAGTCTGTATTTTACCTATCAGCTGTCCTATACTTGGGGCAAATCCGCTTACATCGGAGTTGATATACGCTTTAAGTGCGACTGACACTTGTTCATAACTGTAATTTTCTAACATCATATTCCACACATCTACTGTTTCAGAAAGGTTGTTAGGCTTGTAGTTAGGGTAGCAATCACACATAATGCGGATAATTTTAACTGTTTCTTCTCTTGTCATTACTACCTCCTTTCAATTGATTAGAAATAGTATCTAGTTTGTCACATATAATAGCACTGTTGACTGCTATTGTTTTTAAAAGTGATTCAACCACTCCGTTGTGCGGATAATCACTTCTAAAATCAGTCCCTTTAAGTGTTTCATCTAATCTGCTCATTCTTATCACCTACCTTTACTTCAAAAGGATTCACAAAATTATCAATAGGCTTAATTCCTGCTCCTAAAACTGATGGCTGTTCTTCAATTTCTTTTATAATTTCTTGTATCATTGAACAGCCACCACCATAAAAGCTATCAAAATCAGTTTCGTGATACTTTGCGTTTACTTTGTCATAAGTTTCATTAAGTTTTAATAGTAGCTTGTCTGCATCAATCAATTTCATATCATCACCCCTTTACACATTATCCCAGTCAATAGCACCCTTATTGAAATTCTGATTGCCCTGCTTATTAGAATTATCTTCTTTCAACTCAAACAAGCCTTGCCAGCAATGGTCTACTGATTGATTAAGAATTTTAATAGCCAAATCATTATCTCCGCCTGATAACTTATCAAGAGTATTCATAGCCCTGTGCAATGCCTTGTCGGTGCATATAGGCTTCTTAATTCTCTTCCGCATTGTCACATATTCGTTGAATGCTTCATCAAGCAATTCATCATTTGGATAATAGCTTTTCTTTTTGGATATTGATTTATCAATATCTTTTTCTATATTCTTGTCTTTTTTAATTTCTTCCGTTCTTTCATTCTTACTTTCTTTTAATATAGAGTTTGTTAATAGAATGTTATCTGTTTGTTGATTGTTTGTTAAGTTGCTTGTTATTTGTTTGTTGTCTTGCTTGTTATCCGTTTGATACAAATTGTAGTTAACCACAGTAAATATCGTGAATTTGTTTGTTGCTTTGCTTGTTATTTCGCCTGTTAATTGTAAGTGTTTTAGCGAGGTGCGAATTTCCATTACAGACAAATTAGTTTCTTTTGATAATTCAGATATTGAAGAGGGGAAAGACCCTCTTTCAATTATCTTGCCTTTATAATTTCCGTCTTTCCAATAGGCACTTATCAACATATACATAAAAAGTCTGAATGTATTAATATCGCTCCACCATTCCCACTTTAAAATCTTTCTGTCAATTTTAATAAAATTGCCTGTCATAATTACCTCTTCAAGTTCTGTCACATTGTTACTTCACTAAATCGTTAATATTAACCCTAAATCCGTCAAGCTCCTTGCCTTTGCTCCTGACATAGACAGATGTATCAAAGAACATCAAGTTGCCCTCTCTGTCCGTTGCCATACTTACACCATTTCTTGTAAGGCTACCTTTTAGCAAGTCAAGGACTATTTGTATTTCCTGTTTTGTATCGTCTGTCATTACTCACTTTCCTTTCGCAAATAATTCATATATCCCATAGATTGATTAAGAACATATATTGATACGGCATTTGTGAGCCTTTCAACAAGTTCTCCACTATCTTTTTCACAATTGTAAACTTCTTCTATAACCTCACCAATCTGTGAATACTGTGCCTTGCCTTGACTGTTTATCCAAGCTGTCAAATCCATAACGGATTTACTTTCAATCTTCTTGCTCAAAAAGTCGGTTAATTCAAGTTGTCCGTCCTGTGTCATTCCATCGCCAAAAGGAAACCTCGGTTTTATGTCGCGACAACCTATTCCTTTCTTAGATTTTTAATCTACAGTTTCGTACTTATCTTCGTGAAATTCTCTATCTTCTTCGTTAGAATAAGCCCTTTTGCAATTTGTACAAAATTCTAAATGCACCTCTATATCTGTGCTGTTTTCGTATCTACAGCCATTGCAATCATTCATTCTCCAACTCCCTTTCTCTCAAAGCTCTCACAAGTGACATCAAGTAAGCAACCGCACCGCTCAACTTCTGTTACTCCCCAATATGTCTTGTATCTGTAAGAGTTTGCACAATTAAAGCAGAAGTCACTTCCACTATTCATTTTGCAACTTGTCTTTTTATCTTCTAGCTTTTTCCCAAGGCTTTCATTTATTCTTTTGAGTTCTTCTACCTTTTCCTGTAGTTTCTCAAAATCATCAATGAGTTTATTGTATTTCTTCTTACTTAAAATCTTCATTCTACTTCGTTCCTTTCAGCTTTTTTGCCAGCATTTTAAGTTCTAAATCATCACAATTTACTTTCATATAGCGTGTATGTCTTCGCTTTTTAAGTTCTTCAACGCAATCATCAATAGCCTTGTTGTAGCCCAACTTAAACATATTTACATCTTCGATAGTGAGATTTTCAAATGAATCAACCATTGTCTTAGTGACTACGTTCACGAGCTTCTTGACATAATCCTGAACTTCAATATCAATAGTTTCAATCTTCATCATTGCCACCCACTTTCTTAAAAGGAACACCTCTGAAATGCTCATCAAGGTCTAATTCTGTTCTGTCAATATTTCCATTCAGCTTGTTTTGGCAATGGCATAATAATACTTCAAGGTCGCAAATTCTTCCTACCCTATATTCATCTCTTATAAAGTCAAGAACTCTGTTCACACTTTCTATTCTGTATATTGCCATGAGTTCTGCATAATTACTAAAGTGTTTATTGGCAAGTTCTTTATATTCTTCGCCCTTTTTATACTCATCATTCGCTTTAGATAAATATTCTTCTACACTCGTCATTCGCTCTCACCCACTTTCAATAAATCCATAAACTTCTCATACTGCTTCTGCGATACCTTATTGTTAGCCTTATCCGCTCTGATTTCGATTTTAAGGTGCTTTTCTGCTATATTAGATAATTCCCTTGCAAGGTTCTTTCTGCCCTGTTGTATGCCTTGTAAATAGCCTTTAGGTGCTTTTCTCTCGCCTATTGAGCCACTATCACGATTTCCACCCTGTCCACCAATGCTAACATTTCTAAGCTGATAACCATTATCGGCATACAGCTTGATGTAATACTTTTCCTTTTCGTCAAGCTGACTTTCGGGAAAATTCAGAAATTCAACTCGCCAGCCATAAGGATTATCCTCTGAATATAGCTTATGTTTGCGTAGACTCAAATCTATGTGCTGTTCATAGCCTACAAGGTGGCTTGCCAATCTACTAAGTGTATGTATCGCCTGTCCGACATAAGCAAACTTAAAGCCGTTTTCATCTTCTCGGAGTAGGAAGTATATCCCACTCCTGTCATTCAACTTTGGATTCAGCTTCAATAGTCGCTTTTTATTTTCCTGTTCTATTGCCTTGGCTCTCGCTATGTTCTGATAATTCAAGAATTTCCACCTGCCTTTATTTCAAATGGATTCACAAAATTATCAATAAGTTTAGCTCCCATACTAAAAGCTGTTGGTTGTTCATCCCTGTCTAAATCTAATTTTTGACCACAGCTCGGGCAGTAATCATATCCATCACCCTCATATGTCGGTTTCTTAGCTATCTGCTTTTCTCTAGCTTCAATCACACTCTTAAATGTAAAACCTTTCTTTACACATTCATCTTCAAACTGCATATAGTTTTCAAGGACTTCTGTTGTCATTTTGCGGTCAGATAGCTTCTTGATTGTTTCAAGTGCCTGTATTGCCATTTCGTTAGCCTTGTAATCATCTTCTGTAAACTTGCAGTCGTTGTTCTTGTCCGTAATCTGCATAAACAATCTCATATTTTTCAGTTTTTCTATTGCTTCACTCTCTGTCATACTCACACCTCTTAATTAAATGGTAATCCCTCATCCGCTACCCCATCTGGAATAGCCATAAAGCCATCATCACTGCTGTTACCGCCCATAATCCCATTGTTGCCACTCTGCTGATTAGTACGGCTTTCGCAGAACTCGTGTCTTTCAACAACGCAATCATTTGTGTAAACTTTCTGCTCGTCCTTGTTGGTATAGTTGCCTGTCTGCCATCTGCCCTCAACGATAATCTTAGTGCCCTGATGAAGATACTTCTCCGCAAACTCTCCATTCTTGCCAAACGTAATGCAATTAATAAAGTCTGCTGCCTGTTCGCCCTCTTTCTTAAAAGTTCTGTCAACAGCTAATGTATATCTTGCTACCGCCATGCTCCCATTTGCTGTCTGCGAATATCTAACCTCTGGATCTCTTGTCAATCTTCCACATAAAATTACACGATTCATTTCTTTTCCTCCTTACTTTCCTTTTACAGCCAAAAACAAATTTGCAATAAATACCACAAATAAAATTATCTTAAATGCTATGTTAATACCTAATATACAAGCTATCCATGATATAACAAAGCTTTCTACCAAAGAGATACCTAACTCAATGAGTACAAATAATAAAATTAATAAAATATAGTTCATTACTTTTTCTCACTTTCTAACAACTCTGGATTGTCAAACACATTGCCGATAACCTCATAGTCAACAGCTTTTCTATATTCTTTAAAATCATTGGTTTTCCAATCACAAATCATTGGCTCCCATTTTCCTATTGGAATATTGTGAAACTTATTTAATACAATATCAAATCTTGAACAAGATTCATTCCATTTAACAACAAAATAATTTCCATTATGGAGAATATCATTCTCCCAAATCAGCTTGCCGTTCTTGTCTTTCAAACCTGTGCATTGACAGATTGTGGATGGGTCTACTTCACTCCATCCGTCTGTCTCTCCACTAGAATAAAATATTGTGGTGGGTTCAAATATTAGATAAGCTTCTTTGTCATACATATTTAAACCTTTTACATAATATCCTTGTACCCATTCTCCATTATCAAGCCTTTTTGCCTTGTACAAATATCTGTCCATATTCTCTCCTATTCCGCTTCTGACCGAAGCCAATCAAGTGTGCATTTTTTACATATTTTTCTAATTTTATTGTTATCGAGTTCACCTTCACTAGCATAAGGGCACTCTTCTAAATCCATAGACCCAATGCAACCACTAAATAGTACACTTGCCAACTCTTTATCCGACATATTTCTTATTCTGTCGGCATTGGTGTTTCTACTATCACATCTGCAACAAGGCTCATTATCTATCTGATTGTTGTTGTGCTGGCAGTTACAAGTGTGCGCCTTTTCTTTTGTGGCTAAGTCAAGATAATGTTTCAAATCTTTTATCAGACTGATAGTTCCATATAGTTGTTTCTCCTCAAGCATTCCAACAACTTCTGATATTCTTCTATCAAAATCACGCTCACTTACGCTTTTAAGAAATTTATCCATTTTCTCCACCTCTCAATTCTTCCAGTTTTGCTTCGGCTTCAGCTTTTGTAAGGAATACGGTTTTGCCAAATTCCATTACATCAATTTGACCGGATAAAGCCTTATCATTTGATTCATAATCGCAAAACAGTGTAGTTTCTCCGTCTTCAAAGCAATCCAAATGGAAGTCTTTAACTGTAAATTTGTCTATATCTTTTCCAAATCCTGCAAAATCAAGGAAAATTTTATCACCCACCTTGCAAGGCAATTTCAGAAGTCTGCCCTGCTCTTCTAAGTCCTCATAATCTTTCAACTTAAAGTATGCTTTCAGCCAATATTCGGCATTATCATCTAGTGTTGGTATTTCTTTATCACTGTTTGTTAATCTCTCCATTACTGCTCCTTTCTACCACACAGGGTAATAATTTCCTTAATTGTTCGCTGTACCTCGAAATTTAATATTGAAAGTCTCTATTTGAAATGAAATTCTTGATTTGTTCATTTTCAATGATTACAAATTCCGCTAAGAACTTATCCCAATCTTTTATTGATTTATCAACATAATCATCTGTTTCTTCATCGTAAACACTGAACCAAGATTCCACATTATCATCAACAGAAGTATTCTTAAAAACAAAATAAGGATATTCTTTCTCGTCTAAAGCGAATATGTCATCTGCAATTTCGTTAAATCTTTCAATAATATGTTCTCTTTCTAACACTGATAAATTATCTTCATCAGATTTATCATAGTCCTTATTCTGCTCAACAAATTTGCGGATATTGTAAGCAATACAATCTTTGTCTTTTGTAAAGAAAATCTGCTGATTGCTTAATTCCCAGCAAATTCGGTCTGATGTATTTGTGGAATTGTTCATTTTTGTATTTATTTTCTTCCAAACATCTACACCGTGCATTCCAGTAACACTTTGAATATATCCCATAACTTTAGGGAGTGTCTTGTCCGAAAGCACTCCCCATACAACAGGACTAAACCACCAAGAATTTTCATACTCACAAAGTATTTCGCCTGTATAATCAGCTTTAATTCCATATAAGCTACTATAACTCATATAATCTCCTTTCTAAAACGGACACGCATTTTAATAACCGCCTGCCTCTTTCATAACTCGTTTAAACTCCTTATCAGAAATGCCGTATATCTCGATATATTCATATTCAGGTGCAAACAATACAAGTATGTCATCCTTATCATAAATAGGCATTCGGAAATCTGGCATAATTGACGGTGTATCAAACATTTGTATTCCACTTTCAAAATGTGCCTTTAGAAATTCAATTAGCTTTTCTATTCTCAAAACGGGCATTCATCTCCTTTCCTTAAAATCCAACTCTTACCACTATCTGCAACGTCCACATTCGCCCCATTCACAGCATTTTTCATCTTCTCGATAAAACTATCCTTATCAGCATTTTCACTTGATAAATGGCACATTATGACGTTCTGTAAGCTGTCTGAATCGTTAGCCTTAACAAAATCGCAAGCGGTATCAATGCTTAAGTGACCTCTGAATACGTGATTAGCTTTCTAAATCCTTATCATAGTTCACGCCTAAGAGAATGTGGTTTATGTCCTTGAATTTCCACTTGATTAGTTCACAATCGGTTATGTAAAGCATTCTTCCTATTTCCTTGTGAGTAATCAAAAAGCCGAATATCGGGCAAGCCGTTCCGTCTGCATTGGTGTGCGTCCAATTTCCGTCTATTGTCGTTAAATCAAAAGGTTTTACTGTAAATCCGCCCATATTCATTGACATATAATCAATCTTCAAATATGGTGCATAAATTGGTATTCCCATTGACTTAAAATCGTTTAATGACTTGCTGTGGTCAAGATGTTTATGGGTGCATAACACACCCACAACACCTTTAATGTTCCAATTCAAACCTTTCTTAATCTCCTTAATCGGTATTCCACAGTCAAGGATAAGTGTTTCTCCACTGTCTGCCTGTAACAGATAACAGTTGCCTGCTGATGATGAGCCTAAGCAAGTTAATTTCATACTTCCACCTCATTATCTTTCGGGAACTGGAAATAATTCCGTGTCATCTTATCAAAATCATTTTCCGACAAACCTCTTACGAATGAAGCACCTTTTTCAGTATTTATTATCGTTTTAAGAAAAGCGACCTTTTCGTGCTGCTCTCTCAACATTTCCATAGCCTTTAAAGCCTTTTCTTTGTTTGAATACTCTGCAATAATTCCATTATAGATTTCATATGGCGGTGCTACGCATTCTCTGCAACAAGCAATTTTGTTATCTTTTGTTATTCCAAACACAAATTTCTCATAAGGCAAATCAACATTTCCATTCTGACTAATTATTCTCATGCTTATTGTCTCCTTTGGCTATTTCTAATATATCTGTAAGAGCAATAGTCCTATTAACAATATCCTTTCCTAGTCTTTCAACAAGTGTCGAATAAATGCAGCCAAATTCAGCCAACACTCCTTTTGCGTCTCCCTTTAAAATTACTTTCCCTTTTTCGCTTTTAATCATGTTACACTCTCCTTTCTATTCTGCCTGCATAAATGGTGGCAATGTGCTGTCTGTTTGTTCTTCTGTTGCTTCTGCGGCTGTGGTGTCAACATCTTCCGTATTCTCTATAAACTCAACAGTATTAGCATTTTCGGCAATTTCAGCCTGTGCAACTTGATATACCTCGTCCATTTCAACCTGTGCCTGTCGTGCCATTGGGTCATAGTTCTTAGGGTATTTTCTTGTAGCATTGTTGCACATTTTTCTCTGAATCATACTCTCTGGCGTGTCAAGCCAAGCACCGCTGATGAACGGTCTAGCAAGCTCACATTCAAGCATTTCATCCACTGTCTTGCACGCTCTTAAGGCATTGAGAACTTCTTCCTTTTTCTCTTTAATTTTTGCCTTTTCTTCCGGCGTTGCATCATATCTAGTTCTTGCAACTTCTTTCCCATACTGTTTTTTAGTACCTGTAATAATTCCAAATGTAGCATTCAACATATTCTGCTTTACGTGAGATAAGAGGTTTACCTTAACGCTGTCTCTATCAGCAGAAAGATATGTTACTGTTCCATCTAACAACTTAACAGGATATACAACCCTTACCGCCTTGTCAGATAATCCGTTTTCTTCCCACTCTGGCTCCGTAACTGTAAGTCCTTTATGCTTAGGCGGTATGTACTTGTCACCCTCTTTAATTACCCAATATGGATATACCTGTTTAACATCTTTTCCATAGTTGGCAAGCAAAGAGTCATAACCACTTCCCTCAATGCCCATTTCGACTTGTTGCTGCCATATATCTTTTCCATTTTCATCTTTTCCGACATTAACATTTCTTAACTGAAAATAGCACTCTCTTGGATATGCACTAGCATTTAACTTAAGACTTGCACAACGCTTAACAATGCCTCTTAAATTGCTTGTATCAAGCTTTCCCATATTAATCTTAGGGTCGCTCTTGACAAGATTGAATATGCTTGTCATTGCTTCCATAGCACACTCTTTTGCATAATCATCCATATTCATTCCGCAAGCCTTATAATCGTCAATAATAAGACCTGTCATAGCATTACTCCACTCACTTAATGATGTGGTAAATGCTTTCTTTTCTGCTACTGCTGTTGTTTCTGCCATAATTAGTTTTCCTCCACTTCTTTAAATTCGCCATCTACCAGTTTATAGAATGTATCTTCCTTGATACGCTCTCCGTCAACGTATTCGGTCTTAACGCATTTAGGAATCCAAATGCAGAAGCCTTTTTTATCTTCATCATCCGTTCTTACCCATTCAGCAAGTGTTATCCAGCTACCTTTTTTAGCTTTTGCCTGCGACTGATACCCTGCTGCCATAACAACTGAATGTTTACCCTTGGATGTTATCTTTGCGGAATCTCCGCTTGAACCTATCTTTGCGGAATCTCCGCTTGAACCTATCTTTGCGTAATCTCCGCTTGAACCTATCTGTGCGGAATTTCCGCTTGAACCTATCTGTGCGGAATTT
>ERZ791709.432-NODE-432-length-13664-cov-21.5818_pt1 | contig 13664 bp, 8 predicted proteins | sample MGYA00509955_ERZ791709 | MGnify/ENA primary metagenome ERZ791709 (study PRJEB30046, sample SAMN00715153) | human gut metagenome | study: EMG produced TPA metagenomics assembly of the A metagenome-wide association study of gut microbiota in type 2... | reverse complement strand
CATGATTATTTGCTTCGTCCACAATTACAAGATTTTTAATATATCTGTATTCAAGAGCAAATTCTACTTTTAAACTACCAAGTTCTACCATTTGTTTTGCCATAGCTGCACCTCCTCATCTATTTAGTTCCATCGAAGAAATTTTCTACCCAGGCATCATTTTCAAAACTGAAAAATTCCTCTCTACCCAGCATAATAAATTCTTTACTTTGACTTTCCTGACGATAAACAGGAGCTACTATAAAACCCCAATGTTTTGCATCTATCCAGACAAAAAATTTTACTTCTCGTCCTTCAATAATATCTGTTTCATCTTGAGGAATATTATCTCCATAAATATCACGTACATCTTTATAGTGCATTTCCTTAAATTCATCTAAACTGCAACTATAAGTAAAATTGTACCTGATTTTTTCTTCCATATCTTTCAGATACAATTTTAAAGTTAAATCGTCCATATTTCTGGAAATATTTCCTCTATTTTTCCCTTGCGTAAGTCCATGTATTAAAATGACTTCTTTACCTGTATGTGTATAAGCAGAAATAATATATGGTAATTGCGGAGATTTGCTTTTTATATTTACATCAGCAAAACCATATTTTCTGTCTTTTAGATATTTTAAAGCTCCATCTATACAAGTCATTTTAAGTTCAAAATCATCTGTTAAATCACCCGATTTTCGCTTAAATTTTATTGTTTTTCCTGGAACAAATTCCTTCAAAGCATCTCTAAATATATCTATCTTACAAGATTGTCCTGTGAGTTTTATAAAAGAATATTCATCAAGCTCACCTTTTTCATACATATCATTCATAAATTTATGAATAATACCGTATATATCAGCTCTTAATAATAAATTAATATCAAAAATACTGAAGTAAATAGACGGAAAAGTTTTAACGGTCATAAGTTCTTTTCCTTTTCTTACGGTTAATTTCCATTTATCTACAAAAAGTGCTGTTGTAGCGTTTTCCTCTGCTTCTTTTGATGTAAGCATAACTCGCAATGTTCCTACACGATTAAAAAATTCTTTTTTTAATCGTTCAGCTGTATCAAATAAAAAATAATAATTATTTTTTACTTTATAATAATCAACACGACTCAAATTTTCCCAATTTGAAAATTGTGTAGGCAAAAATACTTCTGCTTTTTGATATTCTGTATTAAATTCCTCATATATTTTATGTGGTCCATGTTCATCTACATAGCGAAAAACATCTATATCAAAAGCCGACAACAAGTCATCTATTTCTTTTATATTATGTTTTATTTCTGATGGTGCTAGTTCTTTTACAAGTTTTAATTTTAAAAGCTGCATCAAACGGAATGTTAAATTATTACCACCAAAATCGGTATCACCATTTTCATATCCTGTTTCAATATTAATTTGATACGATACTCTTCTATTGCTATAGTTAAATGTACATGAAGAAAGGTCTGTCGTTCCTCCACCGCAATCAATTATAAGTGCTTTATAATTGGTTTTTTCTTTTGCTGTTTTCTGTAAAATCATTTCCGAGATTGTATTGTATAAAACAGCAACACCTTCATCAAGCATATCTTCTTTTTCTATAGCATATTCAGGTAAAATGTCAGCAAACATTTTTTGAAACAAATATTTTTGTTTTACAGGACTTGATATATGCACTTCATGAACTTGACATTTAAATCTATTTTTCATGGCATCTATGATATGCAGAAAATAAGCTCTTAAAATATCTTTTCGTTTCACAAAAGCACGTTTTCCTTGTTTATCTATAATTTCTTCACTTTTTTCATAATCACCAATCCATCGTTTAATATCGTAAAATACACAAAAACCTTCATCAATATAACTAGAATTAGCAAGCTTTACAGCTTCATAGCCGAATACATAATCAACATTTTCATTGTCTTTTATTGAAAGTATACCGACAACACTAGGAAGTAGTGTTGTTTCATGCCAATTCTGGTTTATGTTGTAAAATACAGCATAATTAACATCGTTTTCTTTCAGACCAAACTGCCCATTTTTTAATCCTGTCCGTTCAAAATACAGGCTGTCTAGATAAACTCCAGCTGTTGTATTAGACGTGCCAAAATCTATGGCAAGTGGCATAGTAAGTTTTACTGGCTCTTTTACAGTAAAATCAAGCAGTGGCACACGATATACGACTAAATGTTCTGGCACATAATTATAATCACCATTATATATACGATGTAGCATTTCAGAATTTATTTTATCCATACATAAAAGACTATAATTTTTTAAATCAGCTTCTTGACAGGGAAGTTCTTCATTTTTTGTCAAGTACAATACATTTGTATCTGTACCTTTTTGTTCTACATTTAAAATACCGCACAATTTCCCATCAGCACTTACTATCAGTGCATTTGTACCGACAAATTTAGAATAAAATTTTATAACTAAATTATCATAAAAATCTAAAGCTCTATTTTGATAAACAGTTATTTTAGCACTGCATTCAAGGTAAATATCATTTTGATAGTGCATTTTTACTTTGGATATAACGTTTTTTAATGCTTCATATCCTTTTTCGTTATATTTTTTTATAAGCAGGTTTTCTTCTGCACCACGATAACGTAGTATTACACGAATTAAATCATCTTTATCCAAAGGATTTATAACACCTGCTAGGATTTTTTCTTTAATACAGATTCCCCTGAGCAAAAATGTTGTCATTAACTCTAAATCACGTTTGTAATAACGACCTTTGGCTTTATTGTTAATATTGCCTGTTTGATTTAAAACGTAACGGTATTTATCTTTATGCATCGAAATCTCCTCCCTGCTTTTTATTATTGTGGCATAGTTTCCATAACAGCCATATCTATATCAATCTGGTCTAAGATATTGTTTATTTCATCTACTTTATCTTCTCTACCCAACGATTGATACTCTTGTTTCGCTTTCAAGTACAGTTGTTTTGCTGAATTATATTCATTTTGTTTATATAAGCCGTCCGCCTGCATCATAAGATTAGCTGCACTTTGTATTTGATTTGAAATTTCCTGTTGTTTAGTTGCCACTTGTTGTAATTTAAAACTTATACTCTGACACATACTGTTATCGCCAAGAGATGTATACTGTTCAAGAGCCGTATTATAATAGGCATTTGCATTTGTATAATCTCCAGCAGAAAAAGCATCATCACCACGAGCCAGTACCAGTGCTGCTGTCATATATTTTTCCGACTGTTCATCAATATTTTTTTGTCTTTGAGCTTCTGCTTTGGCTTTCACTTCATCTAATTTCTCTAGGGCAGATAAAGCTTCTTTTTTACTATCAGCATCATAATTTTTAGCAGCTAGTTCTTTAGCTTCCATATATTTTGCCTCAGCACCTACATAATCTCCACCTTGCTGAAGATTATCTCCCTGTGTTATTAAATCAGAAATATCTTCAGAAAGTTTTTGTTTATCTTTTTTATTTTGTTCATCTTGCATTTGTTTTTTCTGTTCATAGAGTTTTTCCAATGCATCTTTTGCTTGTTGATTTCCATTCAAATCATGAGCTTTCAATGCCATTTTTTTTGCTTCAAAATAATTTTTTTCTGCCTTATCAAAATCATTTTCCTCTAGTGCCTTATCACCAAGAGCAATTAAATCTGATACACTTAAATAATTTTCACATTGCATAATTTGTTTATTTATATAGCTTTCTCCTAAATTATCAGCATATCGACTTATATCGAGTGCATTTTGATATGCTTCATAAGCGTCTGTATATTTTTCATTTTTATAATCGTTATCTGCTGTGATAACAGCCTCTATAAGACGTGAATAATTGTTTAATAAAGTTATCTTTTCTTCATCATCAAGATTTTCAGCAAGTTCAATACCTTTTTTTACTTCATTTTGTGCACGAATATAATTATTATCCTGTATTGCTGTAACTGTGTTATCCGTATACAAATTCATCTTATTTATTTTATCTTGTCTATTACTGTACCAGATGTAAAATATAATCCCCAAAATAAATAAAATAATAAAAACAATAATTGCTATTCGTATCATACGTCGTATACGGCGTGCACGATTAGGGTCAACAAAAATTTTATCTATAAAAATTGCAGCCATAGTATAATTAGAAAGATTTTTCGGTTGCCTTGAAAGCAATAAATCCTCAATTTCATCTAAAATCGGCTGTGGCTCATCAGCTGCTTCTGAAAAAACATCATCTAGTTCGCCTTCATCAATATTTTCCCAAATACCACTTGTATATAAAGAAACAATATCTCCATTTATCAGCTTAATAGATTGAGATATGTAAGGAACAAATCCTTTTTCTTGTCCTAAATAAGTATATAGATTATGTCGCTCTTCATGTTCTGATAATATATTTTCGGGCAGTTTCTCCTCATCTATTAAGTCTTGAGTAAGCGACATATCATGCGAAGCATACGCAACTATTCCTTCTCTGTACAAACGAAAACGAGTATTGCCTGCTATGCCAAAACGCAGTTGTTCATAATCCGTAACGACAATACAAATAGAAGCTTTTAATTTTTCATTACTATTTGCTGACAAAAAGTCTTCGTTTGTCGCTTTTAAATATGATTGTATTGCTCGTCTTTTTATGGACGGATTTTCCTGAAAATGTCTGATTGCATTTTCTACTGCCACTTTCGCACTTTCAGATTCTACTCTATCTGTGATTGAGTTCGCTATAACATAACAGGCATAATCATCAAGTTCTACATAGGCGAAGTAGTCATTATTTTTTAGAGCTGCACCTGCTTCTGATATAAAGGCTGTTTTAAATGTGCTATTTAGTTTTCTCATAATAATAAAATCCTCCCTCGCCTAAATTCTGTATAAAATTATACTGGCGTTGTCTTTATTAGGTTTTTTACTTAAATTTACCCGTTCTATTATTTTCAATGCTTTAGCCTGTGCATCACTTCTTACAGAAAGTTCACTTTCTATTTCACGCCATGATAACGTATCATATACACCATCACTCATCAGTGCGATAATATCACCTTTTCTTAGTGGCAATGGCTGACTGAAAAATTCAATCTCATGAAATCCGTCTTGACCAACAAAATTATATAATCGGTGATGTTCTAAAAGTTTTAACGCATATTCTTTTGTTATCAATCCTTTTTGATATTTTTGTTTTGCCAATATATCAATAGTATGACCTTCACTTACTGGCACAAGGTCACCGTTTCTAAAAACAGCAATTTTTATATTACCGACTAAAGCATAATATAATGTATCATTTATAATAACAGCAGCTGCTACGCTTGATGAGCCTCGCCCATCTAATTTGTTAAGAATTATACGGTTAGCTGCGTTAAATGCTTTACGGAAATAATATTGCGGTTTTTCAAAAGCCTTATACTCCTTAAATAAATCTATAAAAGTTTCAACAGCTATACGTGAAGCAATTTTACCACCATATTTTTTACCCATACCATCAGCAAGAACTAATAAAGTGCCTTCTTTTGCAGTAAGTTTTCCTAAATTATCTTCTTGAACTTCCCTATCTCCAATAGTCATACTTTGACCGAATGATGACGGAATATGCCGTATTGGCATTTTTAAATTAGAACGCATGATAAATAATCCAATTATAATGGCAATCATTAAAATCATTACCATTAAAGTAAACTCATTCATTCTCTTTCTCCATATCTTCCCACATAAAATGTTCACCACAAAACGGTACAAAAGTAAAACGGCTATTACCTATTTCAATAGTATCATAAGTGTTTAAAACCTTAGGCTCATAAAGTGCATCACCTTGCAAGTATACAAGTCCGTTAGAGCTTCCAGGTAAAAGCACTGTTTCTTTTTTCTTCGGGTCAAATACAATTATGGCATGATTTCTACGGTCTATTTTATTATCTCCCAAAATCTGAATATCCATATCATCAGCACGTCCGATAAAGTTTTTACCTCTTTTTATCTTGTAATCTTTTCCTTGACGTGGACCTGCTATACATACCAGCCAACCGCAAACTGGCTGTACTTCTTCCAGAAAAAGAAGTTCTTCTGCATCAACATCGCTTTGACCAGTTTCCTTTTTCTCTTTTGTAGCAGTTTCCACATTACAATATGGACATACCGTTCCATAACGACGAGCACTGAACAAATGTCCGTTTTGACAACGTATTAAATTACTCATGCAAAATCCTTCTTTCTATCTTAATTTCAATCTTGTTAATCCGATAATAATAATATCTCCTTGTTCTAACCTACATGGTTGATATGATGATAACCTATATTTTCTATTATCAATCGCTTTTTGTACTACCACTCCGTTTTTTGAACCTAAATCTTCTATATACCAACTGCCACCAGCATAATTTAAAACGGCGTGTTCTATATCTATCATTGCTGCATATGGACTTTGATTTAAATTCACATCTACATGATTTTCTCGAATATCTTTTCCGATTACTAAAGATATTTTCTCAAACATATCCCAAGTAGCTATTATTTTATCTTCTTCATTTAATAGTGCAATCTCACTTATAGTTCCATCATTTAATACAGCATTATTTTTTATTTTAGGTCGCTTGATACCTCTCAATCTATTCCACAAATTTATAACAGCTACAACTATAAAACAAACAGCAGCTAAAATTATACATACAAAATCAACAAGCGTATTTCCTAAACCAATATAACCTAAAACTATCACAGCCACACATAAAATCATTATTGCTATATCAATTTTAGTTTTCTCTTGCACTTACATCACCTGCCTATTTCTTAAACCCCATAAATCTTTCAAAGACATCTGTCATATCCAAAGGATTTTTCTTCTTTTTCATATTGGGATTAAGTTTTTCTTCATGTACCACATCACCCGTATTTGGATTAAAACCAAAAAACTGTTCAAAATTATTTCTAACTCCCTGTGTTATATCATTGATATCAAAATTTTTCTTTGGTGTGGCTTTTGGTTTTTCTTTAGCTTTTGTCTGCTTTGGTTGTGCTTTTTGCTGTGAGAACGAATTTTTCTTTACATTTTCCCTGTTGAACTTATCTCTAACTTCCTTATTTTTGATAAGTCCATATGCCATATTAATCTCCATCATTTTCTGTTCAGAGGACTTATCATTCTTATTTCTGTCTGGATGATACTTCAAAACAAGCTTGCGATATGCCTTTTTTATTTCCGCATCTGTAGCATTTTCCGAAACACCCAATACTTCATAAGGATTTTTCATGCTCATTTTCCTTCCTCATTTCTATACTTATATGCAAATTTCCTCTATTTTAAAATTTGTTATGTATCAGGCTCTCAAAAGAGAGCCTATGAAATCATTTTTGATTAAGAACAAATTCATTAAAACTATTATATAAGTAAAATATTGCTTCTTCTTTATTTATAATTGATAAATCATATGCAAAAAAAATAATTTTAGGATTATATCTAGTATCCTCATAGAAAAAACAAATATAATCATCATATTCTGTTTTAGCAAATGGAATAATATCATATCCAAAAAGATCAAAATTATCATTTAAGATATCTAGAATATTTTCTACATCTAAAAATTTTAAAAAAAACTTTTCATTTTTAGATAAAACCAGATTTTTATTTAGATTATTGAAATTACACATATATTCCTGTTTATATAATAATGGCAACTTTATATTATATCTTTTTTCTATTATATATAAATTTGACATTATTTATTTATTCCTCCAAAGAAACGCCCAATACTTCATAAGGATTTTTCATGCTCATGCCTCTTTTCTATATTTATATACAGATTTCCTCTATTTTAATTTTTACTATGTATCAGGCTCTCAAAAGAGAGCCAATAATCATTATACTTGATTTCTTAATATAAATTTCATTTCAGAAATAATCCATTTTTTATGTTTTATCAATAAAAACTTATAATTTTCTTCAGTATAATACTCTTCAGGAGTAAACGTATTAAACCTCCCTTGAATAATATGCGGTGTATCTTGCGGGTATCCTAATTTTTCCCATAAATCACCTAATTCAATTAAGCCAGAAATATAATCATTTTTATCAATATTTTTTATTGTATTTATGACATAAATAATCCTCCATTTTCTAAATTCTAAATTAAAAGTTGTTTTTTCTTTTAAAGATAATTTTTTTAAGATCTTATTAATTTCTTCTGTTTCTGTTTCATACATACTAGCTAATTCATAAATTAAATTATCTTCACTATTGTTTTCTATTTTTTCAATAGCGTAATTAATAATATCTCTGGCTTCTAAATTATATTTAAATATGTCATTACCTCTGAATCCTATATCTATCAATTTCCATGTAACATAAAAACCATATTGTTTAAAATCATTTAATTTTATCATGGTTTTATAGGTATCCCATTTATTTTTCCATTTTTTACAAACATTCTATGAGTTACAAAACCATCTTGTGTAATCCATTCGAATCTACCTTTTACACCATTAAGACTACCTTCAACTTGATATAATTTGCCATTTTTTATAGGAAATTTAGTTGCGTATGTTGCATAATTATCAATGATATTATTAAATCCATGTGCTATTACAGATGGTGGAAATTCTCGTGAAATATATTCTTTTCCAGTTGTTTTATCTCTATCATAAATAGGTTTATTATCATCTATTTTTAGAGCACTACCTTTTCTAGGTTTATTTAAAATATCATTTTCTATGGATTTTATCTTAATGGCATTTTTATTTTCTGGACTACATGCATATCCACTAGGATCATAATAGATTATAGGATTATTATCACAATACGTATAAAGATTTAAGCTATCGCCACGATAGACGTCTTCCTGCGTAAATCTGGCGATTACAGGGTTATAATAACGTGCCCTCAGATAATACTGTTGAGTTATCTGGTCGAATTGCTGTCCTGTGTAGAGAATTCTGTTTGGAATTATTTCTTCGCAAGTGGTGAGATTACCCCATGCGTCGTAGTCGTATCTATTGCAGACTTTTTCTTCATCTGTAATAAATATCGTGCTTCCCTGTTCATCGCTGGCATAGTGATACCAAGTTTTTTCTGGTTCACTTTCGCTTGCCCACAGGTCATAGCTTCTTATTAATCGCTTGATATCGCTATCAGATTGTTCAACAACGACTTCTCTATTTTCATTGAAGATGAATTGAACAAGCTTTTTGTTCTCTTCCATTTCATAACGCAAACCTTCAGCATCATAATGGTTAATTTGCACTTGCCCTGTAGTAGTTTCAACTCTTGTTACCCTATTGAATGCGTCGTTTTTATATATTCTCTCGCCGTCATTCATCAGGTTTCCGGCATTATCATAAATATAATGCTTCGCCGTTGTGCCTGTAGGCTGCTGGAATACCTGCCGTATTAAGCGGTTCCGCTTATCATAAAGATAATGCTCTGTTACATCATTGACAATGCGCTTGCTTCTGTTACCGGCTTTATCGTAGAAAAGCTGTTCCTCGTAGTCGGGATATTTTACATTGATAAGCTGGTTTATACTGTCATACGTATAATACGTTGTGCCTCTTAGTTGTTGTTTTTCAGTGCGATTACCGTTACGGTCGTAAGCGTATCTGTTTTGAGCAAGAACTTCTCCGTTGAAATTAATACTTAGTGAAGTTAAGTTTTTATCTGTATCATAGCCGTATAAATTCTTCACGCCGTTGGCACTTACAGCTTCTTTTATCGTGCCGTCATCATTATATTTAAAGGCTGTGATACATTTTCCACCATCATGAATTTCTTGAAGTTGGTCAAATTCATCATAGATATATTCTGTGGTTTTACCTGTTACGTCGGTCTGTTTTATCTTATTACCGTTTAAGTCATACTCATAACTTAATAAACGCTTACCACTAGCAGATTTTTCTTTTAATTTGCCACTATTATAATAGCTGTAGCTATAGTGCATACCTTCAGCAATAGCAGACTTTATGTTACCATCAGGATAGTATTTGTAATTTTCTCTAAGATTAGATTTTTTCTCCAATTTTTCAGTTAAACTATCATAGAGATTATATGAATATTGCACCTCGTTACCACGACGGTCTGTATGTTGTCTTACTCTGCCTTCAATATCATAGGTGAAATAATCCTTTTCTCCTGTCTGGTCAGTGATTTCACTTAATTTATTGAGTAAATTATATTTGTAACAGATTTTATTACCATTACCGTCTATTGTTTCAATAATGTTTCCCGCATAATCATAGGAGAAATACTCACTGGTTCCGTTCGGCTTGATGATTTCAGTAATCCTGCCCCATTTGTCGAGTTTATACTCTGTCTTGTTCTGGTTGCCGTCGACTATTCCCGTTATATTGCCTTGCGCATCATAGGTAAATTCCTGTTTCGCCCCGCCTTGGGTGGTGATATTTTTTCGTCTGCCCGCAAGATCGTATTCACAGTTTATGCCCGATTTAACGCCGTCGAGCCGTTGCAGCAGATTGCCTTCACTGTCGTAAATATTCGTTTCCAGTATCGTGCCGTTCGGTGCAATTATGCTTATGATGTTGCCCTGTTTATCATAAGTGTAGGAATAACCTGTAGCTTCTTCGCCTTTTGAGTTATATTCATTAGGCAGTATTTTTCGGATAAGCTGACCATTTTTATTATAGAAACTGCGCTCTGTGCCACCGTCTTTATTTATTTTCTTCGTTTCACGGTTCAGCAGATCATATTCATAAACTTCTTCTGCGCCGTTTGTATCTGTTACTTTGATGATGTTTCCGGCTTTGTCATAGGTGAATATGGTTTTGTTTTCAATGCCGTTTTCCTTGTCGATATGAACTTCTTCAATCAGCTTATCGGCTTTATCGTATGCTCTTTTGATGATATAACCTGCCGGTGTAATGATTTTTGTTATATTGCCCGTTTTATCCAGTTCATATTTCGTTTCGGCGTTGAACCTGCCGCATTCTTTTCGGTCGACTTTTTGCAGTGTGCCGATAAGTCGCCCTGCTTTGTCATATTTATAGCTGACAGTATGGAATATATCATCATTTATACGGCGTTTTTCAAAGGTCTTGAGGTTTAAACTGTTATAGCCATATTCCATAACAGCTCCAGTATTATCTTCTACTTTGATTAAGCGATTTTGCTTATCATATTTAAAGAAGATGCTAAGCACTCTACCACTAGCAGATTTTTCGTCCTGCAAGTCCATATGACGACGCTCTTCAATGATATTGCCTTCGCTGTCATAGCGGTATTCGGTAAGTTTGTATTTATTTTTTTCTACAGGTTCTCGTTTTTCTATGAGCCAGCCTATAGCATTGTATTTGTACAATATGCCTGGCCGTTCATCATCAGAGCTGCCCATTTTATAGCCGTTGGCGTTAATTTCTTTCAGGACATTACCTTTTTTATTATAGATGTAGACTTTTTCCACTGTGCCATTTGGTGCTGTTATTTTAGTTAAGCGATTTTCTGCGTCATATTCATAACAGTAACCAATGCCATCATCTGTTTCTTCGTTGTAGTCTTCTGGTAGTATTTTTTTTATGAGATTGCCGTTTTTATCGTAAAATCTTCGCTCTATACCACCATCAGGATATTTTATTTTTATCTTGTTATTGTCTTCATCATAAATATTTTCAATGCCTTCACCGTTTTTGGTTGCACGGTCAAAAGCATTTGGATTTACTTCTTTAATGATGTTTTCTTCAGCATCACGAAGTGTAGCTATGACATTTCCTTCTGGGTCTATCTGAAATTCTTCCCTATCCATAACGTCATAGATATGTCGCCAGCCTATACCTGTGAAATTTTCACTGTCAAATTGGTTTGGACGTACTTCTTTTATCATGTTGCCTAATTTATCATAAACATACATATGCGTATTTTTAAGAGCGTCCGTTTCCATTGTCAAATAATCAATGTAGTTATAACCGAAAGTCTTTGTGCCAAAATTTCTATCAGTTATGCTGGAACATCTACCTGCACGGTCATATTCATAAAAGAACATATCTCCCATAGGAGAGGTTACTTGCCATGGTTCTTTGGCAAATTCCCTGTAAGCATAGCTTGTATAGTTTCCTAAGCTGTCCGTTTCTTTTAGTTTTCTGCCTTTTTCATCATAAACATATGTTCTTTTTTGATAGAGTTCACCTTGTATACGGGTTTTTCTTTCAATTAAGTTACCGTGGCTATCATAGCGATAAAGGATTTTCTTATTTTCGTTATCGGTTTCTTCAATAAGATTGCCGTCTTTATCATAAACCCAATTTTCAATCAGACCACATGGGCTTTTTCTTTCAATTAGTTGACTATTTTCATTGTATTTATAGAAATATTCGTTATTATTACGGTCTTTTCTCCAAATGACATTTTCTTTTTCATCATATTTTTTCTCTTCAGTTGAACCGTCATTATGAGTTATTTTTTCAACTAATTTATTTCTATTGTAATTATATTTATAGATTTTATTATTATGACCAGCTGTTAAAACGGTTTGCTTACTTCTATCGTCATAGAAAAAGATAAATTCACCATTTTTTTGCATTTCCTGATGAATTATACGTTTATGTTCATCATAAGTGTTTTTTAAATATACATTGTTTCGTTGGTCTTTTATACTTTCAATTAAACCGTTGTTTGTGTAATTATATATAACTATACCGTCATTGGCATAGGTTACTTTCTTTAAAAATTCACCTTCATATTCATATTTAATTTTACGACCCATAAAGTCTTTTATTTGTGTAAGTTTATTATGGTCATAAATAAAATTGATTTTTTTACCATTTGCCAGTTTAACTGAAGTTATAAAATTTCCTTGATATTCCAGATGTTTTTTATTGCCATTTTTATCTTCAATAGTGATTAAATTACCAAAACTATTGTAAATATATGTTATTTTCTGGTGAATATCCTTTAAAAGATAACTGTCTTCTTTTTCTATTAAAACAAGTGCACGGTCTTTACCACGTTTGTTTTCCCATCTGCCATTTTCATTGACAAATTCTTCTTTTTTATGGTCTTCTCGCAAAATGGTTATCTTATCTTCTTGCCTTACAAGATGACTACTTAAATTTAATAACCATTTAGTACCAAGTGGTTGCTGTGTATTTTCGTAAATAGACTCATAGTTACGCTTGATTATAAAATCTTCGCCAATATCTTTAGCGATATAATCTGTCATATTTAAGATAAAACTTCCTGTAACGACATCTACTGGCTCACCATTTTTTATTTGTTCTTTTGCTATATTACCATTAGGATTTTGAATATCGTTCACTTGAGATGTTGGAGACATATTATTTTCTGTTTTACCTACTTTTTCTGGCATTTTCTGTTTTACCTGATTCATCTTTCCTTTCAATGATTTAAAATATAATTGAATATCTTTTTGTAATTGACTGCTTGCTTGAAATAGTCTTTTTTGTAAATCAGTTATAGCACTTCCAGCAGCAGTGATAGATGTTCGGGAATAATCTTTTACACCATTAACCAATCTGTTTGTAATATTAAAAACATTACCTGAAAGTTTTTTAGCTGCCTCTTTTCCCACTTTGGTTGCAGCTTTAATTCCTTTTTCCACTTTTCCTAATGCGGATAAAGCTTTCATTCCTTTAGTAGCTACTTTACCAGCTGCAAAAGCATCTCCTATAATTGGAACAGAACATACAGCCGAAACGGCAGCCTGTGTATAATCCCCTTCAATAGCATAAAGCCCAGCATTTGCCATATCTGCCAAAAAACCGACAACTG
>ERZ791709.420-NODE-420-length-14064-cov-4.27225_pt1 | contig 14064 bp, 10 predicted proteins | sample MGYA00509955_ERZ791709 | MGnify/ENA primary metagenome ERZ791709 (study PRJEB30046, sample SAMN00715153) | human gut metagenome | study: EMG produced TPA metagenomics assembly of the A metagenome-wide association study of gut microbiota in type 2... | reverse complement strand
GTGCCTCATCTATATAAGAAAACCACCATAGACAGCCAATCTGATTATTATGCCCCGAAACAACTTTCGATATACTTTCTTTATCCGCATTGCAATCGAATCGGAAGGTTTCCTTTGTCATTCCCGTCCGTGTGGACTCGCCCGAAAGGGCACAGAATCTGGACCTGGTAGTAGAGCAGCTAATGGCTTTGAAAGATTCCATCCGGATGGAGATAAGAATTCTTGAGGCCGATGAACATCCGCATTATGAATTGAAAATCAGCGATGAACATATACACAAGACTTTTGTGAGGGATGCCTCCCCCGTCTTCCACAGAACCAAATATCTGAACCGGCTGATGCAGGAAGCTGAGGGGGCGATTGTCGGTATATGGGATACCGATGTGCTGCTTCCGAAAGAGCAAATACTGGAAGCTGTTGATGCCATAAGAAAAGGGAATGCGGTCATGAGTTTTCCATACGACGGAAGATTTTATATGCTTCCGCAGGAAGACAGTCTGCTGCTGAAGAAACGGGAAATGAACATGGAGGAATGCTGTCAGAAGATATATGAATATGTATTGGCTCACGGACCGAACTCGGTAGGAGGTGCGTTTTTGGTCAATAAGAATGTTTATATCAAGTATGGCGGAGAAAATCAACATTTCTATGGCTGGGGACCGGAGGATGCGGAACGTTGCAAGCGTATGGAGATACTTGGCTTACCCATCTATCGGGCTCAAGGACCACTCCTGCATTTGTTTCATCCCAGAATGCAGAACTCTTGGTTTGGTAATCAGAGGTTGGAGTATGCAAACAGGATGGAATTTATCAGAGTGGCAGGAATGACCAGAAGCCAATTGCTGCAATATATATCCGGCTGGAAATAAAACCAAAAGACCTTACCGGTCCCCCCCATCAACAGGACGTTTCAACGGCTAATGAAAGGAAAAACACTCCGTAGGGGAGAGAGGCAGAAACATTTAAACTGTAATAGTGTGTTTTTTCGATTATATTGCTTATATTTGTTTCGATATCATAACCTTTAAATACGAACAAACATGACCGATCTTACTATCCTTATTGCTGTTATAGCATTGGCATTATGGCCGTTAACCTTTTTACTTCTTCGTATCCGCCACGAACGGAAAAAGCGCAGAGATCATCTTGACCGCATGACGAAAGAAGATTTGGAAGAAATCGGGACAGAAGAGCTGGTCATTGCTGTGCTGAAGAAGATAGGTTGCCAACCCGAGACAAATGAAGAGGGGCATATCGTGTTTAAGTATCAGGGAGATGATTTTTATATTGCTGTAGAGGATGAGGCCCGCTTTATCATGATTTGGAAATCGTGGTGGGCATCTATCAGCATAGAGAATCCGGCCTTACCTTATCTGAAAGAAATAGTAAATTTGGTGAATGTGGAATCGTTGGTCACTACTATCTATACAGCCGATGAAGACGAGAAGAATGTGGGGCTTCATTCGAAATGCCACACGTTGTTTACTCCGAAAGAGGGACCGTTGGATGAATATTTGAAAGCGATGCTTGATCATTTCTTTATTACTCATGACAGTATCAAAGAGAATCTGCAACAGTTGAGTAATGCTGCATCGGAAAGCGATAAGCAGGAGCGTGTAAAGGTTAAAGGTTTTGCCGCTTATAAAGATAACTCCACTCCGCTTCCGGTAGATGATAAGCAATAAGTATTATAGAATTGGCAAAACTTTATAGGTATGAATTTAGGTGGTATCCTGAAAGCTTTGCTATATCAATGGGTACATTGACAGGAAAGTTATAATGTTTTCTCCTTTCACACAAAGCAGATGTTTCTTTCACGGTATGTAGTTTTAAATCAGTACTTTATGATAGGAATTGTGTGAAAGCAAGATAATTGATTCTTGTTTCCTGTTGAGTAAAAATGAATAACGCTTTTATTGTTGGCTGAAAAGATGGAAGTCTTTAAAAGACCAAGGCCTTTTAAAAAAACACTTAGGTCTTTTTCAAAAACACTTTAGTCTTTTCGGAAAACACTTTAGTCTTTTTGGTGTGCATCGGAATCTTTTAAGAAAATCTATATCTAATGAGCCGAATTTTATTTAACTTTGCTTCATTGAATATCGCCTTAACCTTTAATTGAAACTATTCTGTGATGAATCAATTTATAGATTTTGATGAAAAATTATATGCCGGACTCCGTCAGGGAGACGAGGCCGCCTTTACCGTTGTCTTTGAACGGTACAATCGGCTGTTGTATGCATTAGCTTATCGGTATTTAAAATCCGGAGAAGAAGCAGAAGATGCAGTCCAGTATACTTTTATGAAAGTGTGGGGACAGCGCGATTCTTTTGATTTTCGGTCCGGCATTAGGAGTCTGTTGTTCACCATTCTTAAAAACTATATATTGAATGAATTGCGGCATAGGCAGATTGTGTTTGAAAAGCATTATGAGATAGCCCAGCAAGGTGAAGAGGTGGATGAGGGTTTCTTAAAGGAATTTGAGAGCAAAGAGTTGAAGGAGCATTTGTGGTCGGCTATAAGCGAACTTCCTCCTCAAAAAAGAAAAATATGTCAATTGAAGATTGGAAAAGGACTTTCTAATCAAGAGATAGCGGACATGATGCAGATAACTGTCCCTACCGTAAAATCACATTACACACAAGCGATTAAATTATTGCGGAGCGCTATCGAGCCGTTGATAATGTTGCTTCATGCAGTGTGGTTTTATTTTTTTTATTAGAAACGGACTCATACCTTTATTCGGGTGAAGTGTCTTATTAATTAGCGAAAAACAGGCAAAAGATGAAAATAGATGATGCTATAATAGATAAAGTACTGAATAATAAAGCATCCGCAGAAGATGCAAAAGCTGTTTCGGAGTGGCTTGCTACCGAAGAAGGGCATGATTATTTGTCGAAACGGATAGACAGAGAAGTGTCTTCTTTGACGGAGAATGAAGTAGAGGACTGGGTACCTCATGTCATACCGGAAGAAAAGATGCAGCAGCGCTTCTTACAGCAAATAACTCTCCGTCGTCGGGTTAATTCCTATCGTCGTTGGTGGGCGGCAGCAGTGCTGATTCCTTTTATCTTTCTTTGTGGCTCTGTCTGGTTTCTGGCAGACAAGGTTGGTCTTTTTTCTGAAACTGAATATGCGGAACTGGTCGTTCCCTGTGGTGAACAGATGCGTGTTGTGCTGCAAGACGGAACGATTGTTCAATTGAATTCGGATACCCGGTTGAAGTATCCAAAAAAGTTTGGTATATTCAACCGTACGGTGGAATTGTGGGGAGAAGGATATTTTGAAGTGGCAAAGGAGAAGAATCGTCCGTTTGTAGTCGATTTAGGGGACATAAATGTAAAAGTGACCGGCACAAAATTTAATGTCAAGGCTTATACGGCAGAATCGAATCTGTGGGTGACACTGGATGAAGGCGGCGTGTTGCTGAAAGATGTGAGAGGCAAAGAATATCCATTGCTTCCGGGGGAAAGTGCCGAGTATAATCGCCGGTCGGGTGCTTGCCAGATTTCTCGTCCTGAGAATATGGAACAGATATCCTCATGGCGTTCCAAAGGTTTGAATTTCTATTTGACTCCTTTGAAAGAGATAGTCAAGGTATTGGAACGGCAATACGATGTGCATTTTATAATACCGGATTCAGCATTGCTGGATAACAGGTTTACTTTATCCACTAACAAGGTTAATGTGATTGATGTCTTAAATGATTTGGAAGCGGTATCACATATCTCTTTTGATGAAACAGAAGAAGGCGTGTTTAGGATAACCGAAAAAGAATAAATTCGTTATTATAAAATTGGTCGGTGATATTTTTGTTCTTATAGATTAAGGTAAGACAGAGGTATCACCGATTGTTGTTTTTACTATGAACGAGGCTTTCTGCGATTTTAAAGAAAAAAAGAAGAATTTGACTCATACCTGTTTTCTAATGATGTGTTAGCCTATACAGAAAGGCCTTTTATTAACGATGAAATAATAAATTTAATACTGTGTATGAAATGAACTCAAAAAACAAAACGAAAAAGTTACTGCTGTTGGGTATTCTCTTGTTTGGCTTTACTGCCTCAGGATGGTCACAAAAAGTTTCTTTAAATTTTAAAGATGAGAAAATAGAAAAAGTCCTGTCTTCTATAAAGAGTCAGACAGGGATGGCACTGGTATTTAGTGACCAGGTAGTGGATGTAAACCGATTGGTTTCTATCCAGGTAAAGGATTGTAATTTAGAGGAAGCCTTGGGTAAGTTATTGACCGGTACAAAAGTGGCTTATGAAATAAAGAACAATAAAATTTATTTTATCGAGAAGGAATCAGAGATAACTACTCCTTCAAAAAGAAAAAAGGTAACAGGGATCGTAACAGATGCTACTGGTGAGCCTATCATTGGAGCAAATGTAGTTGAAAGGAATGTAAAAACGAATGGTGTAATTACAGATATTGATGGACAGTTTAGTCTTGAGATAGACGTTAATGGAGAATTGCTTGTTACATACATTGGCTATGTAGCACAAAATGTCTCTACAAAGGGGAAAGAATCTTTTAAAATAGTCTTGCAAGAAGATACACAGACATTGGAAGAAGTGGTAGTGGTAGGTTATGGTTCTCAGAAAAAATTGAATTTGACAGGATCTGTAGCTACTGTTGGCAGTGAAGAATTGACAGAACGGCCTATTACAAATGTGACGGCGGCTATTCAGGGGGCAGTTCCAGGAATGACTATTACTTCAGGACAAGGACGTCCGGGGCAAGATGCTGGTACGATTAGGGTGAGAGGTACAGGAACCCTGAATAATTCAGACCCTTATATTTTGGTGGATGGTATCGAAACTGGCACGATGAACTCTATAGACCCCAATGATATTGAATCTATTTCTGTATTAAAAGATGCTGCATCTGCAGCTATTTATGGATCAAAAGCAGCTAATGGTGTAATTTTGATAACAACAAAAAGAGGTAAAAGTGGAAAACCGACAATTGCTTATAGTGGAAGTTTTGGTTGGCAAAAGGCCACTAGTATGATTGATCGAGTAAGTTCTGCAGATGCAGCTATCCTATATAATAGAGCGTTAGAATCGGATGGAAAATCTCCTCGATTTACAGAGGAAGATATTCAATTGTTCCGTAATGGGGCAGACCCTTATGGACATCCTAATACGGATTGGCAGAATTTGGCTTTTCAAGGGAATGGATTTATGCATAAGCATAATGTAAATCTTTCTGGTGGAACTGATAATGTGAAATATATGACTTCTATTGGATATCAGCATCAGAATGGTATTATGGTTAATAGTAATAGGGAACAGTTTAACTTCCGTATGAACTTGGATGTGAGGATGACCGATAAATTAGATTTAAAAGCAAACATGGCATATATACATAATGATTATGATGACCCAACGAACTCTTATGTGGGAGGTGGTTCAGATCAAATAATCCGTCAAGTTAATCGTATTGCTCCTTGGATTCCGTATAAAAATGCAGATGGAACATATGGAACTATTGGGGATGGTAATCCAATAGCATGGTTGGATTTAGATCAGGTTGTTACTAGAAAAAATCAGAATTTTGCAGGTACTTTAGCTTTGGACTATGATATTCTTCCTAGCTTAAAATTGACTGCTCAAGGTTCTTATGTATCTAATATCCAGGATTATAAGGACTATGTGAAGGATATTCAGTATAATGCTAATAAATATCATGGTCCTAACTCTGTTGATAAACGAATCTATCAGTGGAATCGTTATAATTTAGATTTATTGGCTAATTATGATCATGCATTTGGAAAGCATAATATAAAAGGGTTATTGGGATATCATATAGAGAAGTATAACAAAGATGAGGTAAGAGCTTCTCGTGAGAATTTTCCTACTAATGACTTGACGGATATTAATGCAGGTGCTGTTGCTACTCAGGAAAATTCAGGATTTACTCGGGAGTTGGCTATGATGTCTTATTTTGGTAGGATAAATTATGATTATGCTGGAAAATATTTATTTGAAGCTAATTTTCGTGCTGATGCTTCTTCTCGTTTTAGCAAAAGTAATCGTTGGGGATATTTCCCTTCTATTTCTGCTGCTTGGAGGATTTCAGAAGAGTCTTTTATGGAAGGTACACAAGATTGGCTGCAGTCGTTAAAAATACGTGGTTCTTGGGGAAAGTTAGGAAATCAAGATGCTTTGGATGATTTTTATCCTTGGATGGTGACTTATAGTATAGGTTCTAAATATCCATTTGGTGGTACAACTAATACAGGGGTAACTCAAACGAATCAAAAGATTGAGTCTATTTCTTGGGAGACTACAACTAATTGGGGAATTGCTGTTGAAACTAGTATATTTTCCTGCTTGGATTTCTCGGTTGAATATTATAGTCGTGTGACTGATGGTATTATAATGGATGTACTTGTTCCTGCTACCTTTGGATTGGGGGCTTATAAAGATAATGTAGGGAAAATGGAGAATCGAGGAGTTGAAGTTACAGCATCGTTTCATAAACAATGGGGAGATTGGCGTTTTAATGCATCTGGAAATGTAGCATTTAATCATAATGAAGTTTTAGATCTGGGAGTTGGAGGAGATAAGATTTCAAATTACTATATCAATCGGGTAGGAGAAGCATATAATTCTTTTTATGGATATGTGGCAGATGGTCTTTTTCAAAGTCAGGAAGAAGCAGATCAGTTTACGAAAACTTATGGGAATCCCTTTGGAAAGGCTTTTAAAGCTGGAGATATTCGTTATAAAGATACAGATGGTAATGGAAAACTAACGGCAGATGACCGTCGTGTTGGAGGAGCAGAACAGCCTAAGGTTACATTTGGATTGAATTTAAATACTTCTTGGAAGAATTTTGATTTGTCTGTATTATTGCAGGGGGCTACTGGAGTAGAACGTTACTTTACTAGCGAAGTGTTTGGCGAATTTTATGGTGATGATTCTCATCCTTCTACTATATGGTTAGATGCTTGGTCAACGGAAAACCCTGATGGCTCTTTCCCACGTGTGGCATTAGGTGGAAAATCTGCTAGTGATCCTTCTAATTATTCTAGCTTTTGGATGCAATCTGCTAATTATTTACGTATAAAGAATGTGCAGTTTGGATATACACTCCCTAAAAAATGGTTAAAAGGTTTAGGTATTTCTAATGCAAAAGTATATTATTCAGGTGAAAATCTGTTTTGTTTTGATAGTTTGCCTGTTGATGTTGACCCTGAAGCTCCATCAGGAAGAGGCTCTCATTATCCACAGATTGCAATTCATTCAATAGGTGTTAATTTGACTTTTTAATTTAAAAATGAATTATATTATGAAAGCGATAAAATGTTTGATTATATCTGTTTGTTTAAGCGGGGGATTATCTGCATGTGATGATTTTTTTGATACGGTTCCTAATGATCAACTGTCTCCGGCTACATTTTGGAAGACGGAGGCTGATGTAATAAATGCTGTTACGGCTTGCTACGAAGATTGGAACAATCCAGCAACAGGTTCTAGTGATGTTTTTTTTGCTGATTGTATGTCAGACATAGCTTATAGCTTTACTGGCTCTAGTTCTTATAAAAATGTGTCAAATGGTTCTTTATCATCTACTTCTACTGTAGGGTATTATAGTTATACGACTATTCGTCGTTGTAATCTGGTTTTAGAAAATGCAGGACAAGTATCTTTTACTGATGAGGTTAAAAAGAAGGACTTGTTGGCACAGGCTCGTACTATTAGAGCTTGGCGTTATTTTCAGATGAACTTTTGGTATGGGGGTGTTCCTTTAATAACTAATCTACCAGAGCTTGCAGAAGATGCGCAGCTGCCTAGAAGTTCAGAGGATGATATTAAAAAATTCGTTTATGATGAGCTTGATTTAGCCATAGCGGATTTGAATAGGAAACCGGAAGAGCGAGGTCGGATAGCCAAAGGTACTGCCTTGGCTATTAAAATGCGAGCTTCTTTGTATTGGGGAGACTTGGAACAAGCTATGAAAGCTGCTCGTGATATACAAAACTTAGATTTGTATAAGTTGGATCCTGATTTTTTGACAATGTTCAGTGAGGCTGGTGTTGATTCTGAAGAGATTATATACGCAATGCAACATGTAAAGGATACTTATGCTTTCGATAATGCAGTGCGTATGTTTAATAATCAAGATGGAGGATGGGCTTCTTGGGTACCAACTCAGAACTTTGTAGATATGTATGAAATGAGTAATGGGAAAACTATTGATGAGGAAGATTCAGGTTATGATCCTATTCATCCGTTTTATAACCGTGATCCACGTTTGTATAAGACTGTGATTTATCCAGGTATGGATTTTGTATCACCCGCAGGTGTGAAGCGCATTTTTAATACATTAGATAAAAAAATAGGTGGAAGTGCAAATGCTGATTTTATGGATGCGGCTACTAATGCTTCGCACACAGGACTGCTCTGGGCTAAATATATTCTTCCAACAACTCAGTTTTCTCCTTCATTAAGTAATGCTGCTATTTGTCCTATTTTGTTTCGTTATGCGGAGGTTTTGTTGACCATAGCGGAAATTAATGTGGAAAAGAATGAGAATATAGAAGAAGTTTTTGAAATATTAGATGAATTAAGAACAACGAGAGGACATATCGTAGTGGATCGAAATAAGTATAATACTCAAGATAAATTGCGGGAACTGGTGCGTAAGGAACGTTGTCTCGAATTGGCAGGAGAAGGTTTGCGTAGGGCAGACTTACTTCGCTGGAGGGATACAACAGGAAAACCTTTGGCCGAAACAATTATGAATCAGACATTGTATCGTATTTCAGGTACAGTGGATATGAAAGAAACGGATCCTACTCGTAGGGCAGTAATAGAATTACCAACAGCGGAGAATGAGAAATTTCGTAAATTGGAACAACTTAATTATGAGCCACATAACCGATACTTACCTTTTACACAAACGGAATTAGATCGGAATCCTAATTTGAAACAGAATGAAGGCTATTAGAACTTTTAAATATTAAATATAAATGAAATGGAAAAAGTCAAGCGCTTTTTGATAAGCATTCTTTTGATATGCTTTGGAGCGGTGGTAATATTTGCTCAAGAACGCGTGGAGATTAAATATGGTCCATATTTGCAGAATCTGAAGGAAACAGAAACTACGATTGTTTGGGTGTCTAATAAACCTTCAATAGGTTGGGTAGAACTGGCTCCAGATGATGGATCTAATTTTTATCAAAAGGAGAGAAGTAGGTATTTTGATTCTAAGAATGGAGTGAAAAATACAAGTTTGATTCATAGCGTCAAGATTTCAGATTTAAAGCCTGGCACAACTTATCGTTATAGGGTTTATTCTCAGGAAATATTAGATCACCAAGGAGTAGAAGTTATCTATGGAAGAATAGCTGCAACAGATGTTTGGAGTAAGAAACCGTTGTGCTTTACTACTAATGACCGTGATAAGAAAGAGATATCTTTTACTGTTTTAAATGATATTCATGGTCGGACAAATGATATCTCTGAATTATTGAATGCTGTAAATTATGAAGAAAATGATATGGTTATTTATAATGGAGATATGGTTTCTCAATCCAAGAGTGAAGAGCAAGTATTTAATAGCTTTATGAATAAGTCAATAGAATTATTTGCTCAAGAAAAGCCAATGTACTATGCTCGTGGTAACCATGAAACGAGAGGGGTTTTTGCAACTTCTTTTCAAAATTATTTTTCAGTAAAAGAACCGCATTTATATTTTACTTTGCGTCAAGGACCTGCTTTTTTTATTTTTCTTGATACAGGTGAAGATAAACCGGATTCTGATATTGAATATAGTGGGATAACTGATTATGATAATTATCGGACAGAACAAGCTAAATGGTTGGAACAAGTCATAGAATCCGATGAATTTAAACAAGCTTCTTATAAGATTGTAATCGGTCATATGCCTCCAGTAGAGTGGCAGGGTGATATATGGCATGGTCCAACTGAAGTATTAGAGAAGTTTATACCTATTTTGAATAAAGGTAAAATAGATGTAATGATATCAGGGCATTATCACATTAATAAGCCGGGATATTATTATTACGAACCATCAGAAAAAGTTCATTTTCCAGTTTTGGTAAATGAAAGTGTAACAGCTTTAAAAGGTAAGATTGATAGGAATAGCTTAAAACTACAAGTAGTTGATAAACAGAAAAATATCTTGTTTGAAAAGACTTGTTTGGCTAAATGACAGAATATGGGAGTGTAGTGCTTGATAAGAGCACTATGCTCTCTCCTTGTAAATTAATCTGCTTTGATTCTTGAAAGACTATTACTGCTAAATCTCTACTTACTAAATTTTTAGTGAATTTATATCTAATAAGCGGAAAATCATTTACTTTTGTTTAATTGAATATCGTTTGAATTTTGAGAGGTTTTTATATAAATATTATGAACAAAAAGAATATTGTATTTTTTGCATTAAGTTTATTATTTGCTTTACCGCTTGGCGCACACAGTATAAAAATAAATACTGATTGGGAATTCCAACGTTTGAAGAAGGAACAGAAACAGATTGAAATAAAGAATCAAGGTTCTGATTGGAGTTCGCAATTCAATATCCAGCATGTGGAGGCACAAAATCAGGCTTTGGCAGTACATCCGGATACATTGAAGCAGGAATTTAATCAACTTTCGATGGGAAATTGGGAGAAGATTAATTTGCCTCATACTCCTTTTGTGGAATCGCTTGTTGTGCTTCATCAGTGGCAAGGGATATGCTATTATCGTAAGATACTCAATGTCAGTAAAAAAGAGATAGATAAGCAACTTTGGTTGGAGTTTGAAGGAGCAATGCATTTGGCTGATGTATGGGTGAATGGACAACACTTGATTCAGCATTCCGGTGGTTATACTCCATTTGTGGTGGATGTTACAGGGATGCTTCATGCCGACCGTGGCAACGAAATATTAGTACGTTTGGATAATCGTAATAATCCGCTTATACCTCCCGGAAAGCCTTTGGAAACCCTTGACTTTTGTTACTATGGGGGATTGTATCGCGATGTGAATCTCATTGTAAAGCATCCTGTACATATTACTCATCCCATTATGGCAAATGAAGTAGCCGGTGGAGGAATATTTGTCACTTATCCTTACGTGTCGAAACAGGAAGCTGAGATAAAAGTGAAAACACAGGTAAGTAATAAGGTTGGGACGCAAAGACATCTGACTATACGACATACTCTTTATGAATGGAGTAAGAAGAAAGGACGCGGCAAGAAAGTGGCTTTGGTAGAAAGTCCGCTTGTTTTAGCTGCCGGCACTACACAGCACCATACGCAACAGTTTACCGTGAATAATCCTAAATTATGGTATCCGGATTCGCCGGCTCTTTATGTATTGCGCACTGAGGTGATGGATGGTAGGAAAGTTACTGACTGTGAGGATACACGTATCGGTATACGGCGTATTGAAATGACGCGCGAAAAGGGCTTTGTTATTAATGACAAACCTTTGAAACTGGAAGGAAGTAATCGGCATCAGGAGTATCCTTATGTAGGGAATGCTATTTCCGATCAGGCGCAATACCGAGATATGTATCAGATACGTGATAATGGTTTTAATACGGTGCGTTTGGGACATTATCCGCAAGATCCATCTGTGCTGGAGGCTTGTGATGAGTTGGGGTTATTAGTTATTGAACCGATTCCTGGATGGCAGTTCTTCAATAAAGCACAGGGGTTCGTTGATCATACCTACAAAGATATTCGTGATTTGATACGTCGTGACCGTAATCATCCTTCTGTTATTATGTGGGAAACTACTCTTAATGAATCATGGCCTCCCAAAAGTTGGAAAGATCAAGCGGTGCGGATTGCTCATGAGGAGTTTCCCGGTGATCAATGTTACACATCGGGCGACACCTATGGATATGATGGTTTCGATGTATGTTATAATGATTGGAAGGAAGGATATAACCGTCCCAATACAACTTCAAAACCGGGATTTATCCGTGAATATTATGATTATGAATTTGGTGGTCATTATAGCACCACTCGCGTGACTCGTGGAGATGGTGACTATGCATTGATGCAGAATGCCTGGAATGCCCAGTGGAGTTATAACCGTTATCGTGCTTATTATCCTTGGACTATTGGCGGGGCAGTGTGGAGTATGTATGATTATAATCGGGGATGTTGTGATAATATTTGTTACAGTGGTTTGGCCGATTTGTTCCGCTTACCCAAATTCGGTTTACTTTATTTCCGTACGCAGATGAAAGAAGGTACTTTTACACCTGCCGGGCCTATGACGTACGAAGTATTTATTAATAGCCATTGGTTGGAAGGTTCTTCAGATACACTGCAAGTATATGGCAATGTGGATGAGGTGAAATTGCAGCTTAACGGACGGGTGATAGCACGTCAATACCCTGATGACAAACCATCAACTTCGGAATATGTATCTCGTCCTGATGGCGGAAATGCCGAGAATATCGACTTCCCTCCTTTTACATTTTTCAATGTCAACTGGGAGCGAGGTGAATTGAAAGCGATAGGATATAAGGATGGAAAAACTGTGGCCGAACATGTTGTTCGTACACCGGGTGCGGTTGAGGCAATGGATATTACTTATTTTGAAAGTGGCGTGTCTGCTTCGTGCCGTGATTTGCTGATTGTTTATGTCAACTTGAAGGATTTGCAAGGTACCGGTTGTTTTGGAGAGAATAATCGTGAAGTGAAATTGGAAGTATTACAAGGTGGCGAGTTGCGTGGTCCGGCTACAATAAAAGCTGAAGCCGGCGTTGCTTCGTTTCTTGTGGCGACTACCGATTCTCCGATGCTTGTGTTAAAAGCAGTTTCAGGAAATTTGGAAACTATGCGTAAGTTGAAACTGAAAAAGTGATAAAAAAGTAGAGTGAAGAATTAGCATCGAAAAGAGATTTGGTAAATAATTATTTAATATCAAAAGCAATTGGTTCGGTTTGCAATAAATAGATTTCAATACTTATTTTCATGATGAAGAGATGTGTTAAGGTCTTGTGTAATACAAATAACTTTCAACACATCTCTTCTTCGGTGTTTCACTTCTTTATTGGCCTGTATCCGCTTCTTTTTCGAGTATATAAATTACCTCTCCATCCTTTTTGACAATCACTTTGCTTCCATTTGGATTAAGATTGAAAGGGGTGGTTTTGTCCGTTTTGTTGTCCACCACCATTAGGACATTCCCTTCTGCAAACCGATTGATTTCTAGTTTTAAACTGGCATCGGGCATGGTGCGGTTCATCAGTAGGCTGTCGTTTACATATATCGCGATACTGTCACCGGCAAAGTCTTTACTTACTTCGATGTTATACACACCTTCGTAAGTGACTACCTTATTTGCATCCCGCTTGAAACGGAAAGACATATAAAGGAAGATAATGACTACAGCCAAGACTCCGAAGGCAAGTATGCCGTTGCCTATCATGAATTGTTTGTTGGTATTTAAACTGTTTTTACCCATAGTGTTATAAGTTTCTGCAAAACTACAATTTTTTATTAGAATATTTTGTGGCACTGATAGATAATTTGTATCTTTGCACCGAAGTGGATGAATGGTGGGGCTTGATTAAGCCCTTTTTTTGTTCTTAATAACTAATAAATGATAGATAAGAATGTAGTAACCCGGATTGTTGACGAATGGTTGGAAGGTAAAGATTACTTTTTGGTAGATGTCACAGTGACTCCGGATGACAAAATTGTAGTAGAAATTGACCATGCCGAAGGGGTGTGGATTGATGATTGTGTGGAACTCAGCCGCTACATTGAGTCTAAACTAGACCGTGAGGAGGAAGACTATGAGCTGGAAGTAGGCTCTGCCGGTATCGGACAACCTTTTAAGGTGTTGCAACAATATCTGATACACATTGGTAAAGAAGTTGAAGTGCTGACTAAGACCGGCAAGAAGTTGGAAGGTGTGTTGAAGGAGGCTGGAGAAGACAACTTTACCGTAACCATTGAGAGAAAAGTGAAACCGGAAGGAGCAAAGCGTCCCAAATTGGTGGAGGAAGACGTCACTTTTGCGTATGATGAGATAAAATACACTAAATACTTAATTAGTTTTAAATAATTATGGCCAA
>ERZ791709.401-NODE-401-length-15127-cov-3.53324_pt1 | contig 15127 bp, 19 predicted proteins | sample MGYA00509955_ERZ791709 | MGnify/ENA primary metagenome ERZ791709 (study PRJEB30046, sample SAMN00715153) | human gut metagenome | study: EMG produced TPA metagenomics assembly of the A metagenome-wide association study of gut microbiota in type 2... | reverse complement strand
CAAATATGCTATTTTGATAGGCACTATTTTTGAAAATTGCGATAGGAGAGCTGTCGAGCGATAGCGAGACTGAGAGGTTACTCCACGCTGTACTGCCCCAGCAGATTTGCAAAGGCTTTCAGCTGGTCGTCCGAATAGAAATGGACGGTCAGTTTGCCTTTGCCGTCGTGGTAGGCCACGCGGACTTCGCTGCCCAGCGCCTGCTTGAGGCTTTCTTCCACCTCCACCGGCAACGCGCTCGGCAGCGGCGCGGCCACAGGCTCTTTTGCGGGCTTTGCCAGCTTTTTGCACAAAGCTTCGGCCTGACGGACGTTCAGCTGGTTGTCCGCTATCATCTGAGCCGCTTCCTCCTGCAGCTCCGGCGTAGGCAAGCCCAAAACGACCTTTGCGTGTCCGATCGTAATGAAGCCGCTTTTCAGCAGTTCCAGCACTGTTTCCGGCAGGCTCAGCAGCCGCAGGCTGTTGGCCAGTGCGCTCCGGCTCTTGCCCAGCTTGCGGGCGGCCTGCTCCTGGGTCAGATCGCAGCGGGTCATCAGCTCACGGATGCCGGCCGCCTCTTCCACGGGGTCAAGGTCTTCGCGCTGCAGGTTCTCCACCAGCGCAAGCTCCATGGCCTGCTCATCGGTCACGTCCTTGACGATGACCGGCACCTCAGTAAGGCCCGCCATCCGGCTGGCCCGCCAGCGGCGCGCGCCTGCCACGGGCCCCCCCTGCCACGATGAGGTAGCCGCCGGACGGCTTCGGGCGCACCGCAATGGGCTGCAATAAACCGTGCTCGGCGATGCTGGCCGAAAGCTCTGCCAGCGTCTCGTCGTCGAAGGTCTTGCGGGGCTGGCCGGGGTCTGGCTCGATCTCCCGCAGGGGCAGCGTCTCGATTCTGGTATCTGACTCAAAGCTGGGGGCGGCGTCCTCAAACAGACTTTCCAGCCCCCGGCCCAGTCCTCCTCTTCCTTTTGCCATTGGTCTCCTCTCTCCCTCAGCCGTCCATCTTCACATCGGCCAGCCCCATCGTCTCGACCGGTTCCGCTGCAGCTTTTCCGCGGCGGCGCTTGGGTGCAGCTTCGGCGGGGCGGTTGCTCTTCACGAACTCGATGGCAAGGTCCATATACGCCTCGCTGCCCTTGCCCTTCGGCTCATAGAAGTTGATGGGCTGGCCATAGCTGGGAGCTTCCGAGATGCGGATGCTGCGAGGGATGGTGGTCTGATACACCTTGTTTCCAAAGTATTTCTTGACCTGCTCCACCACCTGCAGTGTCAGGTTATAGCGGACAGAGAACATGGTGAACACCACGCCTTCGATGTCCAGATAGGGGTTGTACTTCTTGCGGACGGTCTTAAGAGTGCTGATAAGCTCCGACAGACCTTCCAGCGCATAATACTCGCACTGCACCGGGATGAGGATGCTGTCGCAGGCGCACAGGCCGTTCAGCGTCAGCAGGTCAAGGCTGGGCGGGCAGTCGATGAAGATAAAGTCGTAATCCTTCTGGATGGGGGCCAGCGCCTTTCGCAGGCGGCTCTCGCGGCCCGGCAGGTCGATCATCTCAAGGCTGGCGCCCGCGAGGCGGGTGTTGGAGCCGATGACGTCGGTGCGAAACTCCGTCTTGCGGACAGCCTGCCGCGCGTCGGCCTCGCCGATGAGAATTTCATATGTACCAATATCTACACTCCGCTTGGAAATACCATAACCGGTGGTGGTGTTGCCCTGTGGGTCGAGGTCTACGATGAGCACTTTTTTGCCCAGCGCCGCCACGCAGGACGAGAGGTTGACGGCTGTGGTGGTCTTGCCCACGCCGCCCTTCTGGTTTGCAACAGCAACGATTTTTGCCACGCTACTTGCTTCCTTCCGGGAAAAAGATTTGTTCCACATGGAACATTTCGAGGACGAGGCCCGCCGTTTTCCCCTCAGCAGGTCCCTTATACAGCTTAGTATAGCACATCAGCGCGGCTTTTTGAACTGGTTCTTTATAATTTTACCATAGGAAATGCAGATTCAGCATCTATTTTTTGCATTCTTTGAGGTTAAAAATTGATTTTTGCAGTAAAGCTGTAGCGTAGAGGCAGCTTGCTTTGCATTAGAGCCAGTTCTTCTTTAAGCAGGTTCTCGCGCTGGTGGCGCGGAGCAGGTTTTCTCTTTTGGTCAAGCGGCTTGCGCTCCGCGCGGGGCAGAGCGCTCTTTCATTAAGGCTGATTGTTCTCTTTTGATGTCAAAAGAGAACCAGAAAACCACCAGCGATTTCGACGCGCTGGATCCACGAGAAAGGGGCTGCTCGCCCCTTTCAGACCCCGAAGGGGAAGTCGAAGTGGAAAAATGCTAGCCGCTTCGCTAAACGCATTTTTCTCACTTCTCCGATTTGCTGCTTCGCAGCTGGTGTTACCTCTCTGCTGACGGTAAAGTTCTGCTAAAGCCTGAAATCTTCGGCGAAGCCGTAAAACGGCGGAGGCTCAAAATGCGGTTAAGAGATCTTCGTGCGAATGCACGAATCTCCAGCATTTTGAGTTGGAGCCCACCTCTCTGGGGTTACTAGGGGCGAGCAGCCCCTAGTTCGTGCCTCCCGCGCCTCGAAAGTAGCGGGCACTTTTCTGGTTCTCTTTTGGTGCGCAAAAGAGAACTTAGCCCCAATGCAAAAGCAATCTTACCCCGCGCCACCGGCGCGCGAAGCCGTTTATAAATCCACTACGCTTCCGACTTCCGCAGGCGTCGCCGGCACCGGTCCGAGGCGGACTGCGTCGGCATCCCGGCGCACCACGAACTCCACCGGCTGTCCGGCGGCAAAGGCGGGGCGATAGCTCAGCTCCAGCGCCTCCCAATCCTCCGGGACGGCGCAGAAGCAGTGGAGCATCGCGCCCCGCCCGGCGGCGAGGTTGAGCGTAAAGGCCGAGGCATCAGCGGCGTTCTCCGCGTAGAGCGGTGCCGCAAAGCTGCCGCAGGGGACGCTCTCGCCTCCGCAGCGGGCGGTCACGCCGCTGTCCAGACTGTAAAGCTCCTTCAGAGTCGAGACATCCCGGCTGTGGAGATAGCTTGCGCCCACCGGCAGGGTGCGGGCCGAGAGGTTCTCCACCGAGAGGTAGACCAACACGCCGCCCAGCCCGGGTGCAGGCGCATAGCCCAGCAGCTCCACCGCCGCTTTGCCGTCCAGCAGGGCAGGCTGGCCCATCACGCGGGGCTGTGCCGCAGCCGCCGAAACGCCTGTGAGCAGGGCAGCAGCCAGACTGACCGCGCCCGAACCGGCACATTTCAGGAACGACCGGCGGGAAAGAGACTGAGACATCGGGGACTCCTCCTTGCAGCGAGAAAAATCATTCACTTTATAGAGTATCGGTTTCTTTGCCCCCTGTCAAGGGTTTGAAAGCGTTCTGCCGCAGGTTTTGCGTTTTCTTTGCTGATTTTGTACCAAAAGAGTACAAAAATGCCGCCCGGCGGCAAAATCGCAGGGCGGCAGAGCGTTCTTTCTTATTCGAATGCTTCATTCTCCTCGGCTTCCGCCTGACCCCGCAGGGTGTCAGCATAACCGAAGGGTACGATGTCGATGGCCTCCACCAGACGGTCGCGCATCCAGAGCTGGACGTCGGTCTGGACGGTGTAGCCGCAGCCGGGGTCAGCCATCCACTGCTCGGGATGGCGGGAGGGGAGGGCGCGCTGGCTCAGCATACTCATGATGACGCCGCCGTGGGTCACGCAGGCGGCCTCGGTGACATCCATCCGGATCATACACTCGAACAGCTTGAGCAGCGTCTCCGAGCAGCGGGCGTGGAACTGCTCCGTGGGCTCTGCGCCCTCCGGCACAAAGCCGGAGCCCGGGGTGATCCACTTCTTGAAGTCCTCGTTCTTCACCAGCTCCTTGACGGGATGGTTCTCAAAGACGCCGAAACCGGCCTCCCGCAGGTCATGCACCGTAAACTGGTGGGTCGCATTCGGGAACAGGATGTTGGCCGTCTCCACGGCGCGCATGAGCGGGGAAGAGAAGACGGTATCCACCTGCGGATACTCAAACCGCTCTTTCAGCTCGGCCAGCTGGGCGCGGCCCTCGTCACACAGGGGGATGTCCGTGCCGCTGCCGATGTAAAGGCCCTGCAGATTGCCGGAAGTCAGGCCGTGGCGGATGAGATGGAGCTTAAAGGTTTTCATGTAAAAACACCTCTTATGAGCTATCTATTCCTGTGCTGATTCGCACAAATCTTGCTTTTCTGCTGATTTTTCCGGCACCATCAGACACTAAATATATGCCGGTAAGGTTTATTTTAACATAGATATGGTAGAAAGAGCAACCCCTTTGACAAAAACGCCGAATTTTCGGCGGAAAAACCGTCACTTTTTCGCTTTACAAGTCGTTTTCCATTGTGTATAATCAACGTGCTGTAAACCAAAAATCAAGGAAGTCCTATTTTTATCTGAGGAGCCAAACATCATGGAGTTCAATCGTATCATCAAACTGCTGCGCAAGGAGCGCGGCATCACCCAGAAACAGGCGGCAGAGGATCTGGGCGTTTCGCAGGCCCTGCTTTCCCACTACGAAAAAGGCATCCGGGAGTGCGGCCTGGATTTTGTGGTACGGGTGGCAGACTATTACAATGTTTCCTGCGACTATCTGCTGGGCCGCTCGGCAGAGCGCAATGGCATGATGCTCTCGGCAGAGGACATCCCCAACCCCGACAAGATGAAGGACAACATCTACCACGGCAGCGTCCTGCCCACGATGAACAAAAAGCTCATCTCCAACAGCCTGAACGTGCTCTACGCCAAGATCGGCGAGTGCCACAGCAAGGCCCTGACCACCGAGGTGAGCGCCTACCTGATGACCGCCGTGGCCAAGATGTTCCGTCTGCTCTATTCCGCCGAACCCCATAACGCCCCCAGCATGTTCAGCGTGGACGCCCGGCGCTGGCCCGGCTACTCCGACGCTGTGATGCACTCGGCTCAGGCCAATGTGGAGGCCCTGCTGGCCGGCGAAGCGCTGCCCGGCGGCGAGGGCGTGGCCGACCCGTCCTGCCAGGCCATGACCACCGAGAGCCTGACCCGGGAATACCCGCTGTATACTCCCAGCCTGCTCAATCTGGTCAAGACCAGCGAGACCCGCGCCCGGGAGCTGACCGGAGAGGACCGCACTTAAGTCTCTGTGAAACTAGTGTAAATTCTGCCGTTTTTTGCTTGCATCTGCGTGCAAAAGATGTTATAAACAAGATAGAACATTTTCATCGTACTTCATAATAAAGCGAATTCAAGGAGGGACACATCCATGTCCAATAAAATTTCCCGCCGCACCTTCCTCAAGTGTACCGGTGTCTCCGCAGCAGCTCTGGGCGCTGCTGCCATGCTGGGCGGCTGCGGTTCCAGCACCAGTAACGCCATCGAAGTCAAAGTCGGCGACAAGGTCAGCAACTGGAACAATCTGGGCGTCCAGCTCACCAGCGTCTTTACCATGGCCAACACTCCCGACCTGCCCGACCACGAGTATGTCGCTGTGCTCGTCACCGCTGTGAACCGCTCCGGCGCGACCACCTTCAACATCGGCGCACAGAACCTCGCCGAATTGGATGCCGCCTATCCGCTGAATGATGAGGCTACCAAGCTTGATGTCGCCCGTCAGTACTTCCACGCTCTGGCTGCCTCCACCACCGATTTCACCGCTGTCTGCGACGGCGCCGAGGCCGAGGTCGGCGCTTACATCCAGCTCTATGATGCCGCCGCTCAGAGTTTCTCCGAGTCCACCAATCTGCCCCCGCAGGGCGCAGGCTACATCCAGCTGATCTGCTGCGTCCCCACCGGCTGGCAGAAGCTGAGCGTCACCTTCACCCCGACCTTCGTGGCAAACAAGAGCCTCACCTTCTCTCTGAACTCTTCTGACCTGACGCAGGTCTAAGGCATTTTTCTGAGACGAAATTCCGTCATAAAGGGCAGAGCTTCCCCACAAAATTTTTGTGAAAAGCATTGACATCTGCTCATTTTTCGCCTATTGTATAGGCAGGCACCCTTTGGGGTCATTACAATGAATTTATGTGTTTCTACATAAAAGGAGGAACGATCATGTCCTTAGAATTCAACCGCCGCTCTTTCCTGAAGTACAGCGCCGCCGCTGCCGTGGCTGTGGCTGGTTCCAGCCTGCTCGTTGGCTGTGGTGAGGATGAGTATCAGAAGACCGGTAAAATCGGCAGCACCCTGAAGCTGATGGGCACCTTCAAGACCTATAAGAGCACCGATGCCGCTAATGCTGGTAAGGCACCTGCTTTTACTCTTAACTCTGGCAGTACCGACACTGGCACTTTTACCTGCACCGTCAACATCAAGTGCACCACCAAAAAGGTTCCTCTGTATGTGACCAATGAGTGCTTTGAGCTTACTGTGACCCACAATAAGACCGAGAAGAACTATGCCAAGCAGTATATCACGATTACCGACCCGGAATTTGATCTGAAAGAGAGCGAGGAGGCAAAGGACTTCAAGCTCACCATCAATAATGTCACCATTAAAGAGGGCGACAAGGTCGACCTGAAGTACTGGCCCCGCATTCAGGCCAGCAGCGGCAACAGCGGCTACACCCGTGCTTTCTGCACTTGGAAGATGACTGCCAAGAAGGACGCCACTACCGGTAAAATCACTCTCGAGTGATCCCTTTTCTGCACTCTGCGCCCAAGGCTCACGCCTTGGGCGTTTTTATTTGCAGCTCTCCGTCATTCTGCCAAAACGCAGACTAAGATTTTTAGTGGTTTTGTGTCTTGTGCATAAGGTGCTTTTCCTGCTACAATAAGAGCATACCAACCGGGGAGCGCAGCGGCCGGACAGATGTGCCGCCGCGCTGTTTCCTTTTGAGGGATGGGCGTCCTGCCTGATTTCACAAGAACAGGAGTGTGCAGTTATGATCAATATGGTAAAGCTTCCCACCAACAAGAGCAGTCTGTTCCTGCGCGTGGCAAAGGGCCACTTCGCCACCAGCCACAGCCACATCAACTACTACATCGACGTCACCACCCAGAAAGCCCGCCTCTCGGAGGCGAAGGCTGTCGCCAAGGAGCTGGTGGCTGCCTATCAGCACAGCACCATCGTGGACACCGTGCTCTGTCTGGACGGTACACAGGTCATCGGCACCTGTCTGGCCAACGAGCTGACCAAAGACGGCTTTGCCAACATGAATGCCCACCAGACCATCTACGTCATCACCCCCGAGTACACCAGCGGCAGCCAGATCATCCTCCGCGACAATCTCGCCCCGATGGTCAAGGGCAAGCACGTCCTCATCCTGTCGGCCTCCATCACCACCGGCTACACCGTGCAGGCGGCCATCGAGGCGGTCAACTACTACGGCGGCACCGTGGCGGGCCTGTCGGCCATCTTCGCCACTACCCACGAGTGTCTGGGCATCCCGGTCACCTCCATCTTCGACCCCTCCAGCCTGCCCGACTACGCCAGCTTCGACAGCCGCGACTGCCCCATGTGCAAGGCCGGCCAGCCCATCGACGCGCTGGTGAACAGCTTCGGCTATTCGGCCCTCTGAATCTGAAATTTTCCTCCCTCTTTCTCCCCGCCATGCAGCTGCACAGCGGGGAGTTCTTTTATTTTTTCATCTTCGGAAACACGAAGGAATTATGCCGGTATGCTATCAGCAGTTCTATGGTCATGAAGCACCAGATGACCGGCTCGCAGAGGATGACCGCGTTATACTCAAAGCGGGGGATGAAGAGCAGGACGAAGACGATCTTGCCCAGAAACTCGATGACGCTGGACAGCAGGGGCAGCACCTTCTCGCCCATGCTCTGCAGAGCGTAGCGGGTGGAGAGCAGCATTCCCAGCACGGCGTAGAAGGGTGCATTCCAGACCAGATACCGTGCGCCGTTTTCCAGCACCACCGGCTCCGAAGAGCCGGACACCAGCTTTACCATCCACTCCGCACCCACACTCATAAGCAGGATAGCCGTCACAGCCACCACGACACTGTAGAGATAGATGTCCCGCATTCCGCGGCGGACGCGGTCGGGATGGTTCGCGCCGTAGTTCTGGGAGACGTAGGTCGAGCAGGCAGAGGCCATCGCCGTCAGGGGCATATCCGTGAACGCAAAGAGCTTTCGGGCCGCGGTGTGGCCCGCGATGACCAGCGTACCGAGGCCGTTGATGCCGTACTGCAAAACGACAGAGCCCGCCGAGACGACTCTGGCTGAACAGCTCCCAATAGAGGCGGCTCTCCACATGGAAGTGCTTTTTCTCAGGCAGGAGCAGCCGGGCGCTGCGGAAGACATACAGGATGCAGAGCGCCACCGACACGCCCTGAGAGATGACCGTCGCCACACCGGCACCGGCCACGCCCATGCCCAGCGCAGCGATGAACCAGAGGTCGAGAATGACGTTGAGCACCGACGAGAGGATGAGGAAGACCAGCGGCATGAAGCTGTTGCCGATGGCCCGCAGCAGGCCGGCGCAGAGGTTATAGGCAAACATGACGATGACGCCGAGGTCGATGATGATGATATAGCCGTAGGCGTCCTCTAAAATTTCCGCCGGGGTGTCCAGCAGTTCCAGCAGCGGATGCAGGCCCACCGCACCCGCCAGCGTGATGACCGCCGACGCGATGATGCCGATCACGATGGAACCCGCCACGGTCTGTTTGAGCTGGTCATCGTCTCCGGCCCCGTAGGCGCGCGCTGCGACGATGGCGAGGCCGTTGCCGATACCGATGCCAAATCCAACCAGAAGCTCGTAGATGGCCCCGCAGGCGCCAATGGCGGCAAGGGCGGTATCGCCCAGCACATTGCCGACGATCATGGTATCCACGGTATTATAGAGCTGCTGGAAGAGGCACGACACCAGAATGGGCAGCATAAAGATGAACAGGCTCTTGAAGATGGGGCCGTTCATCAAATCGACATTCCGGTTGAAGAATGATTTTTTCGCGGGGGACTGGGTCATAAGCGTTCCTCCATAGTCACAAAAAGGAGCTGCTGTACAGGTACAACCTCTCAGGCAGCGCGTCAGCGCTGACGGAGAGGTTGATTCCGCTGTACAACAGCCCTTTTCAATATTTTCAGATCGTTACAGCTCCTGCGTCTCGAAGCCGTTGACGGTCAGCACTTCCACGCTCTTGAAGCCTGCGGCCTTGACGGCGGCAGCAGCCTCGTCGAAGCCGAAGGTCAGGCTGTCCACATCGTGGGCGTCGGAGGTGATGATGACCTTGCCGCCCATCTTCTGCCACTCGCCCAGAAGCCACGGGCCGGGGTAGAAGTCCTTGCGGTAGCCGCGGTAGACGCCGCCGGTGCTCACTTCCAGCAGGCAGCCGTGCTCTTTGGCAGCATTCAGCGCCTTGAGGGCTGCGGCCTTATAGCGGGGCGACTCCTCGTCGAAGAACTCACCGGCAGCGTTCAGCTTCTTGATGAGGTCGATGTGGGCGAGGATGTCGGGGCCCATGGCCGCCACCTTCTCCACCTCGGCGAAGTATGCTTCCACAGCGGCCAGCGGGTCGCCGTCGAAGTCGTCGTAGATGCAGTCGTGGAGATCCTGGGGACGGAAGTCGATCTCGTAGTACTTGCCGGTGTTCTTGCCGTAGAGGTGGTGCGCAGAACCGATCCAGTAGTCGTAGCCGGTGCGCTTGTCCTCGCTCAGCAGGTCCCACTCGATGCCGCAGAGGATGTCCACCTTGCCCTTGTACTCGGTCTTGAGCTTGGCAATGGTGGCCTTGTACTGGGCCGTGCGGCTGGGGCTCATGCAGTATTCACGGTCGCGCTGGGTATAGCTATGGCCCGTGAAGCCCAGTGTGGTCAGCCCCTTCGCACACGCAGCGGAGGCCATCTCCTGTAAGGTGTTTTTGCCGTCGCACATCGTCGAGTGACAATGGACACTGGACTTCTTATAATCTGCCATAGTGAATCACTGCATCCTTTCCTGTTTGACCTTGTGGTCGATAACGTGTCGTTTTTCCAGCTCGCGGGTGATGTCCTCCACCGTGATGCCGGCCTGTACCATCAGCACCAGCACATGGTATGCCAAATCGCTGATCTCGTAGACCGTCTCGGCCTTGTCTTCCTTTTCGCCCGCGATGATGACCTCAGTACACTCTTCGCCCACCTTCTTGAGGATCTTTTCTTTGCCCTTCTCGAACAGATAGGTGGTGTAGCTGCCCTCTTTGGGGCTGGTCTTGCGGCCCTTGATGAGGTCATACAGCCCCTGCCAGCTGAACTGCTTCAGCTCCGGGGAAACATACACTTCGTTGAAAAAGCAGCTCTCGGCACCGGTGTGGCAGGCGGGGCCGCTCTTGACGACCTCCACCACCAGCGCGTCGGCGTCGCAATCGGCGGTGATGGACACCACACGCTGGCCCCTGCCGCTGGTCTCGCCCTTGCGCCAGATCTCCTGACGGCTGCGGCTCCAGAACACCGTCCGGCCCTCCGCGATGGTCAGCGCCAGCGTCTCGGCGTTCATGTAGGCGAGGGTCAGCACCTCTTTGGTGTAGTGGTCCTGCACGATGGCAGGGATGAGGCCCTTTTCGTCAAATTTCAGATCCATAATGTTTCTCCTTCCCCGCAGGGGGACAGCTATAGTTTAGCGTATTCGGCGGGCAAACGCAAGGGCTCAGAGCCGCATTTCCACGCCATTTTCGTTTAAGTATTCCTTTAGTTCCCGGATGGTGAGCAGCTTCTGGTGGAAGATGCCCGCCGCAAGGCCCGCGTCGATGCCTTTATGATGGAACAGCTCGAGGAAGTCTTCCTTTTTGCCCGCGCCGCCGCTGGCGATGATGGGGACGTTCACCCGGGCCTCCACGGCGTCCAGCATCTCGAGGTCGAAGCCGTTCCGGACACCGTCAGTGTCGATGCTGTTGAGACACACTTCGCCTGCACCGTTGTCCACGCACCATTTGATCCATTCCAGCGCGTCCCGGCCAGTGTCTTCGCGCCCGCCCTTGGCAAAGACGCGGAACTGGCCGTCCACCCGCTTGACGTCGGCGGAGAGGACCACGCACTGGTCGCCGTACCGCTTGGCCGCCGCCGGGATGAGGCCGGGGTCTCTCAGTGCGCCCGAGTTGACGCTGACTTTATCGGCACCACACTTGAGCACCCGGTCGAAATCGTCCAGCGTGTTGACGCCGCCGCCCACAGTGAGGGGGATGAAGATCTCGCTGGCCACCCGGGTGAGGATGTCGGTGAAGAGGGCGCGGCCCTCGGCGCTGGCCGTGATGTCGTAGAACACCAGCTCGTCGGCACCCGCCGCGTTGTACATCCGGGCCATCTCCACCGGGTCGGCCACATCCTTGATGCCCTCGAAGTTCGTTCCCTTGACGACCCGTCCGTTCCGGACGTCCAGACAGGGGATGATGCGTTTTGTTATCATGGTCTTGCTCCTTACTTCTGCACCAGCGCGACGCAGCGCCCAAGGTCCAGCGCACCGGTGTACAGGCTCTTGCCAAGGATGGCGGCGGCAGTCCCCATCTCTTCCAGTTCCAGCAGCTCTTTTTCCGAGGAAATACCGCCGCTGGCCGTGATGGCCACGCCTGGCACTTCTTTTGCAAGCTGGCGGTAGAGGGCGAGGTTGGTGCCTTTCATCGCGCCGTCGCAGGCAATGTCGGTGTAGATGATGGCCTTGCATCCAGCCTCAGCCAGACGCTGACAGAAGGCCACGCCCGGCTCAGCGCTGACGTCCTTCCATCCGTGGATCGCCACATAGCCGTCCTTGGCGTCTACGCCCACGGCAATTTTGTCGCCGTACTTTTTCAGCATCCGGGCCGTGAAGTCAAAGTTCGTCACGGCCACACTGCCGAGGATGCACCGGCCCACGCCCAAAGAGAGATATTTTTCAATGCGCTCTTCGGTGCGGATGCCGCCGCCTACTTCGATATACAGGCCGTCCTGCTTTGCCAGCGCGGCGATGGTGTCGTAATTGGAAAGGGTCCCGTCCTTTGCGCCGTCCAGATCGACGACGTGGAGGTTCTTTGCCCCGGCTTCGAGAAAAGCCCGTGCCTGGGCGCAGGGGTCTTCGCCGTAGACGGTCATCCGGTCGTAATCGCCCTGCGTCAGGCGCACGACTTTGCCGCCCCGCAGGTCAATGGCTGGGAATAGCTGCATTTTCGTTTCTCCTTATAATTCCGCAAATGCTTTCAGCAGCCGCAGCCCTGCGTCACCGCTTTTCTCCGGGTGGAACTGCGTTCCGTACACCTTGCCCGCCTTCACCACGCCGGTGACGGGCAGGGAATAGTCGCTGACGGCCAGTGTGTTGGCGGCGCAGTTTTTGCCGTAATAGCTGTGGACGTAGTAGAAATACTCGCCGTCCCTGACGTACCTGAACAGCGGGTCGTCCCGCAGGATGTGGACGGCGTTCCAGCCGATCTGCGGCACTTTCAGGCTCTTGTCGCCGAGGTCGGGAGCCAGCGGGCATACCTGCCCCGGCACGAAGCCAAGGCCGTCGTGCTCGCCTCTTTCCAAACACCCGCTGCATCCCGAGGCAGATGCCGAGGAGGGGCTTCTTCGCCGCTTCTTCCCTGATGACCGGTACAAGGCCGGTGGCCTCAAGTTTTGCCATCGCGTCCCCGAAGGCGCCCACGCCCGGCAGGATGAGCCGGTCAGCGGCGCGGATGTCGGCGGCGTCCGCGCTGACCTTTGCTTCCAGCCCCAAGTGGGCCAGACTCGATTTCAGGCTGAACAGGTTGCCCACGCCGTAGTCGATGATGCATATCATACCAGCAGTCCTTTCGTGGAAGGAATTTCGTCCCGATGGGCCGCATCGATGCGGACGGCATCGGCCAGCGCACGGCCTGCGCCCTTGAACGCGGCCTCAAGGATGTGGTGGCTGTTCTCGCCCGCGAACTGGACGAAGTGGACGGTGGCCGGCACGCTGCGGGCAAAGCCCAGCCAGAATTCCTTGGCGCACTCCACGTCGAAGTCGCCGACTTTTTCGGTGTTGCAATGGATGTCCCAGTTCAGGGTGCAGCGGCCCGAGATGTCCACGGCGCAGAGGATGAGGGCTTCGTCCATGGGCAGATAGAAGCTGCCGTACCGGTGGATGCCCCGCATATCGCCCAGCGCCTGGGCGAACGCCTGCCCCAGCGCGATGCCCACATCCTCGGTGGTGTGGTGATAATCCACCTCCACGTCGCCGTGGCAGGTGAGCACCAAATCAAAGCGCCCGTGCCGCGCAAACAGCTCCAGCATATGGTTCAGAAAGCCGCAGCCGGTGTCCACCTGATACCGGCCTGCGCCGTCGAGGTTCAGGGTCAGCTCGATCTGGGTCTCGTTGGTGTTCCGCTCGATGGTCACTTCCCGCATGGCTCAGCCCTCCAAAATTTCATCCAGCGCCCGCAGAAGGGCGGTCATGTCGTCCGGCGTGCCGATGGTGATGCGCAACCAGTTCGAAATACGGGGTGCGTCGAAGTGGCGCACCAGCACGCCTTTTTCTTTCAGTTTCAGGTAAAGTTCGCCGCCGCTCTTTTTGTCGGTGGAAGCAAACAGAAAATTGGAGCGGCTGTCCAGCACGGCAAAGCCCCGCGCTTCCAGCTGCTGCTTTGTCCAGCCCCGCGTCTCCACGATAGCGGCGCGGGTCTTGTCGAAGTAGTCCGTATCTTCCAGCGCGGCCTTGCCCGCTTTCAGGGTCAGCCGATTGATGTTGTAGGGGTTGAGGCTGAACTTGACCCGGTTGAGGTCAGCGATGAGCTTCGCATTGCCCATAGCGAGGCCCAGCCGCGCACCGGCCAGCTGACGGGACTTCGAGAAGGTCTGGACCACCAGCAGATTTTCGTACTCGTTGATGAGCGGCACACAGCTCTCGCCGCCGAAGTCCACATAGGCCTCGTCCACGATGACCACATGGTTGGGGTTGCTCTTCAGGATCTCCTCGATGGCGCTGCGGGGCAGGGCCAGACCGGTGGGAGCATTGGGGTTGGCGATGACGATGGTCTCGTTCAGGCCATAATAGTCTGCCGGGTCGAGGGTGAAATCTTCTTTCAGCGGGATGATGTGGCTGGGGATGTGCATCAGCCCGCACCAGACGCCGTAGCAGCCATAGGTGATGTCTGCATAGGCCAGCGGGTGGTTCTCGTCGCAGAAGGCCCGCAGGGCGAAGAACAGGTTCTCGTCGCTGCCGTTGCCGGGCATGATCTGCTCGGGCTGCAGCTCAAAGTGTGCCGCCGCTGCCCGCAGCAGCTCGGCACACGCAGGGTCGGAGTAGAGGCGGAGCTTTTCCACCTCAGCCTCGCTCACCGCCCCCACCACGGCCGGAGAGGGGAGATAAGGGCTTTCGTTGGTGTTCAGCTTAATGTACTGCTGGTCCTGCGGCTGTTCGCCCGGGGTGTAGGGAGTGACAGCTTCCAGCGTGGGAGAAAGAAAACGGCTCATGTTTGCCAGCCTCCGTTTTTATTGCAACTTGACCTCTCTGCCAAAGGCTCCCCTATCAGGGGAGCTGGCGCGAAGCGCCTGAGAGGTCTATTCATATCTTATGGTCACACTGCGGGCGTGGGCGTGCAGGCCCTCCCGCTCGGCAAAGTCGGCGATGCGGGGCGCAGCCTTTTCCAGCGCCTCCCGGGTGTAGTAGATGAAGCTGGACTTCTTGACGAAGTCGTCCACGCCCAGAGGGCTGGAGAAACGTGCCGTGCCGCTGGTGGGCAGGGTGTGGTTCGGGCCGGCGAAGTAGTCGCCCAGTGCCTCGGGGACGTTCCGGCCGAGGAAGATGCTGCCTGCATTTTTGATTTCATTCAGCACGCTGAAGGGGGCGTCCACACAGACTTCCAGATGTTCGGGTGCGATGATGTTGCAGGCTTCGATGGCCTTGCGTAAATCAGAGCAGACGATGATCTTGCCGTTGTCGTCCACGCTGGCGCGGGCGATGGCGGCGCGGGGCAGCTGGGGGATCTGCACTTCCAGCTCTGCCTGCACGGCCTTGGCCAGCTCAGCGCTGTCAGTGACGAGGACGGGGCTTGCCAGCGCGTCGTGCGCGGCCTGACTCAGCAGGTCGGCGGCCACCCAGGCGGGGTCACAGCCGCCGTCGGCCAGAACCAGGATCTCGCTGGGGCCTGCTATCATGTCGATGCCCACCTTGCCAAAGACCTTCCTCTTGGCAGTGGCGACATAGATATTGCCCGGGCCGACGATCTTATCCACCGCTGGGATGCTCTGGGTGCCGTAGGCCAGCGCGGCCACGGCCTGTGCGCCGCCGGTCTTGAAAAAT
>ERZ791709.398-NODE-398-length-15250-cov-3.61349_pt1 | contig 15250 bp, 10 predicted proteins | sample MGYA00509955_ERZ791709 | MGnify/ENA primary metagenome ERZ791709 (study PRJEB30046, sample SAMN00715153) | human gut metagenome | study: EMG produced TPA metagenomics assembly of the A metagenome-wide association study of gut microbiota in type 2... | reverse complement strand
TGGGCTGATAGTGGAACGGAGGTGTTGCCATAATGATACTTATTTTAGTTAATTAGTTATTAGTGACACAAAGGTAGTAACTATTATCGAAATTTTTCCTTAATTAGCGTAAAAACTTTCAGAGAATGTCCTTACCTTTGCCGACTCATTATTTAATAACCTAATATTGTATATGGAAAGAACAGGCAAATTACTTCTTATCACTTCTCTATTTTTATGCTTTTTCGGTCTGAAAGGATGGACCCGCGACAGAGCCACCAACCAACCGGACAGTTTGGAGCTCCGACTCATGGAAATCTATACCAAGCGGGAGGTTATGATTCCGATGCGTGACGGAGTGCAACTCTACACTGCTATTTACGAACCGAAAGACAACAGTCGGAAACACCCTACCCTGATGATGCGTACCCCTTATTCGTGCAGCCCTTACGGAGAAAGGTTTGATAATTATCTGAAAACCGCGCTGAAAAAGTATGTTGACAAGAACTATATCATTGTTTTTCAAGATGTTCGCGGCCGCCACAAAAGTGAAGGAGACTTTGTACAATTACGCCCGTTAAACAAAAACAGAAAAGGGAAAAAAGATAAGAAAAATATAGATGAAGCCACCGATACTTATGATACCATCGAATGGCTGATTCATCACACTCACAGCAATGAACGTGTAGGAACCTGGGGCATCAGCTATGAAGGCTTTTATGCCACCATGACCGCCTCATGTAATCATCCGGCATTGAAGGCCGTTTCACCGCAAGCTCCGGTCACAGATTGGTTCAGGGGAGACGACCGCCATCACAATGGTGCGTTTACCCTCCTGCAAACCACCAATTTTCTCCCCCGTCTGGAAGGCCGCAACATGGGCAAAGGCGTAATGCATCAGATTGTGAAAAACGATGTATATACCGACTTCCTGTCTATCGGCACATTTAAAGACATAGATAATCTGGTGAGAGATACAACTGAAACCATGTGGAACAATATCAAGAATCATCCCAACTTTGACGAATTCTGGAAAGAGCGTGATGCACGTACATCTTGCTACAATCTGAAACCTGCTATACTGGTAGTGGGCGGACTGTATGATTCAGAGGATTGCTATGGTGCATGGAACTTATACAAAGCAATCAAAGAGCAGTCTCCCGAAACCGACCTTTATCTGACTTTCGGTCCTTGGTGGCATGGCGCTTGGACACGCCACAGCTTCCAAAGTATCGGAAATGTTTATTTTGGCAAAAGTACTTCGGCTTATTATATGGATGAGATTCAGTATCCCTTCTTTCGCTATTTTTTGGAAGGAGAAGGAGAAAAGCCCAAAAATCGGGTAAACATATTCTATTCCGGCGAGAATGAATGGAAGACTTATGAAGAATGGCCTGCAAAAGAAATGGTTCCAACTCCTTATTATATCCATGCCGACGGTTCAGTATCCACTCAGGCACCGAAAGAAGAGAAATCATATACAGAATATGTATCGGATATGTCACGGCCGGTTCCTTATACAGCCAATCCGACTACTTACCGCACATTGGAATACATGATTGATGACCAACGTTTTGCCACTTCACGCCCGGATGTCATTACCTTCATGACCGAACCTTTGAAAGACACACTAACCTTGGCAGGTCCAATCGAAGTGGAACTCATGACAGCCATAAGCAGCACCGATGCAGACTTCATGGTGAAAGTGATTGATGTTTATCCCGAAAGATTCGAATATCCACAAGAAATACGCAAACAACTGAAAAGTAATTATCCCATGAGTGGATTCCAACAAATGGTTCGCGGCGAATTGTTCCGAGGACGTTTTCGGGAAGGGTTTGACAGCCCCAAACCTTTCAAACCGGAAGAAATAACACCGGTCAACTATACTTTATACGATGTAGCCCACTCTTTCTTACCCGGACACAGGCTGATGATACAAATTCAAAGTTCATGGTTCCCCATCATTGACCGCAACCCACAGAAGTTCATAGACACTTATCATTGCGGAGTGGAAGATTTTGTGATGAAACAATACATTAAGATATTTCATCAACAAAATGCAGCAACCAGACTTCTACTTCCGATAGTGAAGAAGAAATAGAGTATACACTATGTATTTTAGGCACAGAAAACATGGAGCTTACGGAATAAAAAATAATCCGTGTTTATCCTTGAGTTCTGTGCCTAAAAGAAATATTATTCCAAACACGCATCTAAGTCACGTACCAACTGTTCCTTATCCAAATGCTGACCGATAAAAACAATCTTCTGCATACGGTCACCATATTTATCGTCCCAATCACGCAGCAAGCCCGGTTCCCGGCGCATCACTTCCATCAATTCTTCTTCCGGTGCTGTGGCATACCACAAACCTGCTTCTTTCAGTTTCTTCTGCACACCGGCCTGTTCAAAAAGGAAAGACATGTCCGGGTTATTGCTAAAGTAACATACCCCCTTAGCACGGATAATATTACGGCCCCATTTGGTAGCAACAAAATGGTCGAACTTATGAATATCGAACGCAGGACGACGATAGTAAACAAAAGTACTGATGCCATATTCCTCCACTTCACCACCTTCATGATGATGGTGACAATGCTCATCGTGCTCTGCGTGATGAGTATCCCCTTCATGTTCTTCGTGGTGATGGTGATGTCCGCGCTCTTCCGCCTCCCGTTTCTGCTCTTCTGTTAGTACTCCTTCTATACCACGTATCCAACCGGCAGAAGTGGCAGTCCGTTCAAAATCAAACAACCCCGTATTGATAATCTTATTCAGGTCCACCTCGGCATAGTCACATTCTACGATTTCGGCAGCCGGTTGCAAAGTACGGATAATTTGCTTGATACGCTCCAATTCATCACGCTTTACTTCCGAAGCTTTATTCAACAGGATAATATTACAGAATTCAATCTGTTGGATAATCAGATTTTCAATATCTTCTTCATCAATACCTTTACGAGTTAAATCATTACCGCAAGAAAACTCACTTTGCAAACGTAAAGCATCTACTACAGTTACAATACAATCTAACCGGCATGAACCGTACACAGTATTCATGCCTGAAATAGAACAAATGGTCTGTGCAATAGGAGCGGGTTCACAAACGCCGCTTGCCTCAATAACAATATAGTCAAAACGCCCCAATTTCATGATATCATCTATCTGCTCCACCAAATCCATCTTCAGAGTACAACAGATACAACCATTCTGAAGTGCCACCAAACTATCGTCTTTCTTGTCTACAATTCCACCTTTCTGAATCAAGTCGGCATCAATGTTCACTTCACCAATATCATTGACAATAACTGCGAACTTGACACCACGCTTATTGGAAAGAATATGATTGACCAGCGTAGTTTTTCCACTGCCTAAATAACCGGTCAGCAATAATATAGGTATTTCTTTTATTTTCATTCTATTATCCTTCTACTGCATTCACTTTCAGAAATTTTCACCTCTTCGGCTACAAAGAGACATCCGTTTCGTCATAAGTCTGATAAAGGAAATCATTATAAGGGTACTTCTGCACATGGAGTTCCCTTACCTTATTATATATGACCTCCTTCAGTTCTTCCAAATTAGTTTTCTCTTTTGCCGAGATGAAAATACAATTATCATTCAATTTAGCCATCCACGTATTCATCAACTCATCCAAAGTAATGTTTTCCTTGGTTTTAGGAGTCAAATCGTCTTCCGGTTTCTCGATATAAGTGTATGCATCTATTTTGTTGAACACAATCATAGTGGGTTTACCACCGGCACCTAAATCCGCAATGGTTTTGTCTACTACCGCTATTTGTTCTTCAAAATCAGGATGCGAAATATCTACCACGTGAATCAACAAATCCGCTTCACGCACCTCATCCAATGTCGATTTAAAAGAATCGACCAAATCTGTCGGCAACTTACGGATAAACCCTACCGTATCCGTCAAAAGAAAAGGTAAATTATCAATTATGACCTTGCGCACGGTCGTATCCAACGTAGCAAACAACTTGTTTTCTGCAAAGACTTCACTTTTTGAAAGCAGATTCATCAATGTCGATTTTCCTACGTTAGTATATCCTACCAACGCCACACGTATCATTCGGCCGCGGTTTTTCCGCTGAGTCATTTTTTGCTTATCAATCTCTGCCAAACGCTCCTTCAATAAAGACATACGGTTCAAGATAATACGACGGTCCATTTCCAATTGTGTTTCACCCGGTCCACGCAAACCTACAGACCCTTTTCCACCACCGGCACCGGATCCACCGCCCTGACGCTCCAAGTGTGTCCACAAGCGTTGCAGACGGGGCAACATATATTTGTATTGAGCCAGTTCTACTTGAGTTTTGGCATTCGCTGTTTGCGCACGCATGGCAAAAATATCAAGAATCAGTGAAGTACGATCCAATATCTTCACCTTCAGTTCAGCCTCAATATTCCGTATCTGCTTTGCAGAAAGCTCATCATCAAAAATCACCATTCCGATTTCTCGTTCTTCCTCTTCCTCCCGATGACTATATTCCTTAATCTCTTCCAGTTTCCCTTTACCAACATAAGTCACAGAGTTGGCAGACGGTAACTTTTGAGTATACCTCTTCACAACCGTTGCTCCTGCCGTTTCTGCCAAGAACTCCAATTCGTCCAGATACTCCATTGTCTTCCGTTCATCCTGAGTCTGCGTAACAAGACCTACCAGAATAGCCGTTTCGACTTGTGCTTCAGATATTACAAATTCTTTCATTTATCTATGATTATAAATAAGTTCGCGACAAATATAACAAAAAAAGAGGATGAACGTTGAACGTTCATCCTCTTTTTTATGATTCTTCTGAGATATGAATCCTCCTGTTCAATTCTATAAAAGAACTAAAACATGGTATCTTTTTCATTAAAGAGTTTTTTCTCGTTCAGTCTTATTACTTTTCCAAATTTCTTCAACGCATCAATACTTATATCCTTAGGATTTCCCAAAACTCCGATTATAATCGGCTTGCCCTTGATATTCTTTTGATAATAATCCACAATATCCGGGAATGTCAAGGAATCAATCAAAGGTAGTTCCTCCTTAGCCGGATCGTCAGTATAGCCCCTGCGTTTCCATTCCGCTATCCGGAGACTCAAGTTACGAGAATCAGGGTGATCGGTCAAAGCTGATTGGCGCAAGTAGCTCTTTATATTATCAATACGTCCCGGTCGTTCAGGCATATCCGTCAATAACTTCATATATAAATCAATAGCGTCAACAGCCTTGTCATTTTGGGTACCGATATAACCGGAGAAATAAGTCTGCGCTCCCGGAAGCCCGCGCGAAGAGGCAAAACCATAAGCGGTATACGCCATAGAATTCTTTTCACGAATCTCATTCATTATCAATCCGCTGAAACCGCCACTGATATACTGATTAAAAGCCTCACGCCTTACATTCTCTTCCCGATTATAATCTCCCATAGGAATATAGAAATAAATCTGGCTTTGTCGGGCATCACTGTTAGGAAGGAAATAAACCGTATTTTCCATCGGGCTTATCATATCCTTCATAACAGGAGAGGAACTCTGCTTCTCGCCCGCCACCAAAGGCAGTGAAGTACTCAGCACCTGATAGACGGTTTCAAAAGGCAAGGTACCCGAGTAGTGGATTTCCGACGCATAGGCCGTAGCACGATTGATATCACCGGTCAATTCCGAGAGGTTCAGCTCCGTCAGTTCCTTGTCGGTCAGCTCCGATTTATAATCAGACTTATCACCATACATAATATACTGACGCAAGGCATCTGCCAGCAAATTGACATTTTCCTTGCGGGTAATACGACCGCTTATCACATTCCCTTCCAGACTCTTCAACTGTCTTTCGTCCAGTTTAGGCATCAGTAACTGGCGGGTAAGCAACTGGCAGGCCTGTTGAAGTGCATTCTCATAACCGCGTAATGTCACATACAGATAACTGTCATCGGCATCCACGACACACGTCGCGTTCAATTTGCTCAACTCTTCTTTCAGTTCTTGGGGCTCAAAGCTTCCCATAATACCGGCATTGTTCATCAGCGAAGCGGCATACTCAAGCCGAGGAAAAATCTCCGAACCGACACCGTATTTCAATAATAAAGTAAACACCTCATTCTCCTCATTTCGGGTATAATACACATGAGAATAGTCATTAAGCTTACGTTCCTGCACCCTACTCCAATCAACAAACTTTTCCTCTACCTTATTAATAGCCATATTCTTGAACTGACGGGCATACAGAGAAGACTGTCCGACAGGTGGCTCAATGGGCATATAGTCAGGCTTCTTAATCTTCTGGCTCTTGTCCGGCTTACCCTTCTCATTGTAAATAGCAAGGTAATTGCCTGTCAGATACTCTCTCGCAACCCGTTTGATATCATCAACAGATATTCCCATGACGACATCTTTATAATTCAATACCTGATTGATATCCCGCTCATTGACAAAGGCATCCTCCAAAAGGTGGGCCTTAAAGTTATTGGATTCCATACGCAAGTCAAAATCCCGGCACATACCGGATTTGACGGTCTCCACAACCCATGGTTCAAAATCGCCTTGGGCTATCTGCCGAATAGCCTTCAGCAGCTTCTTTTCAACACTTTTGTTGGATTCAAAACGCCTTTGATTATTATCATAAGAAGGAACACCGGTAATAATATTTCTTCCCTGTTCACGAAATGTCACGGGCGAGGCATCCCCTCCCAAAAGTTCACCATCAATCGTCAGTTTGTTCAGCAGACCGGTCTGACTGCCATTACTGAGCAGTTGCATACAGATTTCCAACGCAGTTTCATCCTGATGACCGTTCTTCACCCCCTTATAGACCAGCATGACAGAGGGATACCGAGAAAACTTGGTGTTGTATTGCACACGCCCCTTGATGTCCAAATCAGGATAGACTTTACGCTCGGGAGTAGCTTTGGAATGTAACTTACCGAAAGCAGCGGCAATGCGTCCCATTATTTTCTTGGTATCAACATTCCCCACCAAAATAAGAGCCATATTCTCCGGGGTGTACCAATCATTGTAGAATTTGATAAGCTGACTCAGGCGAGGATTCTTCAAATGCTCCCCCAAACCAAGTATTGACCGTGAGTAAGGATGTCCGGCAAATGCCTGTTGCATCATAAACTCACCGGTTTGGCTGTTAGGATTATCTTTGTTGCGATTATACTCTTCATAAACAGTTTCCAACTCATTCTGAAATGTACGAAAAACAGGATTTACAAACCGTTCGGAAGAGATTTCCAGCCATTTGTTTATCTGATAAGGAGGAAAGGTATTATAGAACACTGTATAATCTAAACTTGTTCCGGCATTAAGCCCTGTTCCGCCCATTCCTTCAATGAGTTCGGAAAACTCATTAGAAAGGCTGATCTTACCTGCTTCAATAGTAAGGTTATTAATTTCCTTTCCGATAACTTCTTTTCTGACAGGATCATTCTCCCCGGCCATTTCATCATATTTAGCTATGATTTGTTCATAAAGGGGAGCTTCCTTTTCCCAGTCGAGTGCACCGATCTTCTGTGTACCTTTGAACATGACATGTTCCAGATAATGAGCCAGACCGGTATATTGTTCCGGGTCATTGACTGCACCGGTGCGAACAACAACTTCTCCAAACACATCTGATTTGCCCGAATCTTCCCAAATAAAAACAGACATGCCGTTTTTTAACTTAAAAGTCTTGAGCCCCTGTGCTTGTACTTGAAAACAGAAACACATTAATAATAGAAGAAAGATATGAACGAAGTGTTTCATAATATGGATTTTATTGATTATTGAATTAAATAGAAAGGTCATACATTCCTAATTAATAATATTGGGATGTATGACCTTAACCTATGATTTTTTAGAAAGTGCTATTCATGTTTCATACTCAAATAAAAGAATCCGAACGAACCCGCACTACAAGAAGCCTGCCAGTTTCCGGTAATTAAAGTGCCACCTTTAGCCGTAAACGAACAGCTTATTGTCTTTGTATAATTTTCAATAGCATCATCAACACCTTTCATAAGAACTTCTCCATAAGACGGATGAAGCATTACAATTTGATCAGTTGGAATAACAAGAGTTCCATCTGCCTTATTGTAAGTACCTGTAATTTTTTGTCCACCATTAAATATATTGAAAATTTCTACAGAAGTTTCGCTTCCTGCAACATAATTAATCTGAACTTTGTAACTTTCCGGTTCTTCCTTGCCTTGAGCATCATACTGAATCGCCGTATATGTCCCATCTATACTATATACCGGAGCAACAGGAGTCTTTATCGTTTTCGACTCACTTGTCACAATTCCACTGTTCGCAGTAACGGCATAAGTGCGTACATAATATGTAGTATTTTCATTCAAATTAGATGCATTAACAGTAAATGGAGTATTTAAGTCTGCTGCAGCACAGATAATGGAATTGGTAAATTGTTCGTCCGTAGACAACATTGCACCAATTTCTAAGACTTTATCAGTTTTTACCTCTAATGAACCGGTTATCTTTACAGTTGAAAAATTAAGTACGACAACATCCGTTGTAGATATCGTTGGTGCTATTGAAGCATCATACTCTATATCAAAATCTGATTTTGAAGGAGTATCTTCATCTTCACATGCAACCATAAAGGAAGCAAGCAAAAGAGAAGTTATAGATAAGAATAAATATTTTTTCATAAATCTCTTATTTTATCATTGATTATTATGGATTTTGTTCTGATTCATCCATCTGATCATTTTCTTGGAACTCACGTCTCGGAATCTGATAAAGTAGCGTCCAGTCTCCAGCTTTAAAGTCTAATCTACCACCTACCCAATGGTTACTTCCTTCATAATTACGTATAATATCCTTTTTTAAACGAAGGTGATCAAAGAAAGAAAAACCTTCTCCCCATAATTCCAAACGACGTTGAGTATAAACCTCATCTACTGTTACAGATGTTTTATTCCAAGAAGGATCACGGTTAACCATCAATTCTTTTAATACAGAAGCTGCTTCACCATTTTTATTCAAATGCGCCAAGGCTTCCGCTTCTGTCAGATAAGCTTCAGACAAACGCATAAAAACATAATCGGCTTCCCATCCTGCTACCTTTTTAAATTTTAAATTAGTATAATCAGGCACCTGTCTATCTCCTGTATCATAAGTTATAACAACCTTTTCTCCGGGATTTGCAAATTGTTTTCTACGTGCATCTGTCTCTGAAAAATTACTGAACAAACGTGCATCTATTTTTCTATATTGTCCAACAGCCCCTCCGTAACCTGCGTCATAAGAACAAAGAAATGAAAATAACGAAGCAAACATAGTGGTAGTTTCTCCTGTAATATCTGCACCCCACATCCATTCTTTGTTATTGATATTATTAAATCCATCGGTAGCAATTTCTGATAAACTCATTAATTGTGCATCAGAGTTTGTCCGTGCAGCATGCGCCAAATCTGCAGCTTCTTGCCAACGCTCCATATTTAAATAAATACGAGAGAGTAACATTTGAGCAACTTCCTTATTTATGCTCGTTTTTGCTTTTCTTTTAAAGCCTTCCAAAAGACTGATACCATTCTTTAAATCAGCTTCAGCCTGTGCATAAACTTCTGCCACCGGAACACGATTCAAACGTGATTCACCTTCATTGGGAGTATAAATAAGAGGTACTCCTAAAGCTGTTGCCGGATCAGGCAAAGAAGAATAAGTTTGTTGGTACATACTTATTAAATAATAATAAGCCATACCCCTAATAGCTAACGCTTGTCCTTTCGCAGCATTTATTTCAGCACTTTCAACTCCTTCTGGTATCTTGCTAATAATATCATTGGATTTATTAATTAACGTATAGAAGAAATTCCAATACATAAATGTACGAATGTATTGTTCTCCCCGATATTGGAATTGATAATCGAAAGTAAACCAACCAGAACCTTGTACTTCAAAAGCCAAGTCATCTGTCATTACATCACCTAAATGAAAAAATGAAGTAAGTCCAAAATCATTATGCACAGTACTAGAGCTTCCCTGTGTATTATATTGATTCATATAATTGTACATACCAGCCAACAATGGATCAATAACTATCATTAATTTATCCGGGTTTTTGGTAGCAAGATCATCAATCTGCTCTCCAGTTGCTACATCTGTAGGATCAACTGTTATATAATCTTCACCGCAGGATGATAAAGTTAAAGCTGCGGTAAGCATAGATATCGCTGTTATTTTTAATGACTTCATATATTTTATTTTTATCATAAGTTCATACTAATACCAAAAGAAATGGTTCTAATAGCCGAGTATGCAGCGTCTTTCAATGAACCGTCAATAGCCTGTCTTGGATCAAGTCCTGTACGTTTGGAAGACAACCAAAGATTATCCCCGGAAGCATACACACGCAATGATTGAATAGCTAATCTATTAGTCCATGCTTTAGGCAAAGTATAACCTAATGTTATATTCTTTAAACTGAAATAATCATTTTTAGTCAAGAAACGGTCTGAACTCTGATTGGCATGTAGATAGCCTTGCTGAACACGAGGAACATCTGTATTGGGATTACTTGGTGTCCAACGTTTAAAGATATCAGGAGACCAGTTTGTTCCGGCAGTACCACCAGCCATCAATGCAGAGTAACCGGTATCCATTAAATAACCACCTCCTTGGAACGCAGTTGCAATACTTAAATCAACTCCATATGCTTCTACTGTAGTAGATAAACCACCATAGAATGTAGGGATAGCAGACTTTCCTATCTGATAACGAGTTGCCTTATTGGGGTCATTTGTCGTGCCCATAACAATATTGCCATTTTCATCTTCTTCATCTACATAATATAATGCATCACCATTAGCAGGATCTACTCCTGCATATTTATAAGTATACCAATCATACAGACTGCCACCTTCTTTTCTCCACCATGAACCGGTATAATAACCATTGGGGTCTTTACCTTTTGCTAATTTAGTAACCGTATTCTTATACTTAGTGATGTTAGCATCAATATTCCATTTGAAATTATTTGTATTAATAATCTTAACGCCCAATTCCACTTCAAAACCATTATTTCTCATTGACATATCATTAACAGCTTTGGTACCCGGCAAACCAGCTGAAGGAGGCATTGCCTGATAATAAAGTAAATCTTTGGTTTCTTTGATGAAATATTCTATATTTCCTGTTATTCTATCCCATAACCCAAATTCAACTCCAACATTAAAATTATTACTTTTCTCCCAAGTTAAATCTTTATTACCACGCCATGTATAATTGATACCGATTGCACCATCTTGCGGCACAACTTCATATTGATCTAAGTAAGGAGTTGAATTACCTAAATTATCATTACCTTGCGTACCATAGCTGGCCTTTAACTTAATGTTATTCACGAAATCTATTTCTTTCATAAAGTTTTCTTCGCTAATACGCCAAGAGGCACCGACAGACCAAAAACTACCCCACCGATTATCCGGATGAAAATGAGAAGAAGCATCTCGACGATAAGATGCTGTCAGATAATAACGATCTCTATAATCATATTGCAAACGTGAAAAGAAACCTTCCAAATTATATTTATTAGTATAAGAAGTTGCATTTTTCAGAGAAGCTCCATTCGACAGCTCAGGGTTGTTAGGAATTAAAAATTGTTCCTTCATAGCCATCAAATAAGTAAGCTTATCCGATTTAACTTCATGACCTAATAATACATCAATATGATGATCTCCAAAATCTTTTTCATAAGTTAGCAATTGATTGGTATTTAATGCAAAATAACGCTGAGCATAACGATAGCTACGTCCATTGACATTTAAAGCATCTCCACCGATAGGAGTTTGAAAATCAACTTGCGTTAGATTCATATTATCTGCACTCAAATTGAAAGTAAATTTGAAGTCTTTTAAAAATTTAACTTCAGCATATGCTTTAGCAGAAATAATATCATATGTATACTCACGTATATCATTCACTAACTGTGCATATGGGTTAGCATTAGCTCCATAAGGGCGTGTATGTCCGTCTGTTACTCCATAGTCATACGCCGGATTACCATTACTATCATAAATCATATTACCCTCAGCATCATGACGATAAATAGGATAGATAGGTGCAATATTCTGTCCAAAAAAGAACAAAGACGAGTAATTGGAACCACCGACATTAGGAGAATTAGTAGTTGTTTGGGCATAGGCCATATTAAATCCGGTTTTCAACCAACTTGCTGTTTGATTATCAACCTTTAAACGTCCTGTATATCTTTTGAAATTAGAATTACGGAGATAGGAATCGTCATCAAGATAATTTAAAGATGCATAGAAAGAAGTCTTTTCAGAACCTCCTTTTATAGATATATTATATTCTTGACGCAAGCCATTTTTAAAAGGGTCTTCTTGCCAATCTTCAGAATAAAGCTGATGGGCATTAGGATTAAGACGCCCGGTAGTTGGATCTATTAATTGGTTATTTGCAACATCATAAACATTATAACCACCCAATGAAGCTACCAAATTTTGTGAGGCATCCCAAGCTGCAGCAGCTTGTCCCATACCTGTTGAAATATTGGCATTCTTTAAAGCTTCCCAGAACATTTCATAATACTGACCAGCATCACGAATTGTTTTATATGCTTTTACACCACGAGAGTTAATTCCCCATTTGGCATCTAATGAAACTGTAGTTTTACCATTAATACCTTTTTTGGTAGTAATCATAACTACACCATTGGCACCACGAGCTCCATACAGAGAGTTGGCTGCAGCATCTTTCAATATTGTCATAGACTCAATATCAGCATTATTGATAGAGTTCAATGAGCCTTCATATGGCACACCGTCCACAACAATCAATGGTTTTTTTGAAGCACTAATCGAACCAATACCACGTACAAAAATGCTTGCTTCGCTACCCGGTTGCCCTGTACTAGAAGTAATTTGCACACCAGATACAGCTCCTTCCAAGGCTTTTGAAACATTTGAATTTTGTTGTTTTGTTATTTTGTCCGCTTTTATAGTGGCAGCAGAACCCGTAAAAGAAGACTTCTTGGCCGTACCATACGCAACTACGACAACCTCTTCAAGAGTCTCAGTATCAGGTTTTAATGTAATATTCAAATTAGGTTTTATTGCTACTTCCTGAGTTGCCATACCTATAAACGAAATAACCAAAGTTTTTGCAGAACTTGGTACATTTGGTAATTGAAATTTACCATCCATGTCAGTAACAGTACCTACAGCAGTACCTTTCACTAAAATAGAGGCGCCAACTACGGGTAATCCGTCCTCTTCCGAGATAACAGTACCTGTTACCTTCGTGACCTGAGCGGTTACCAGACCTATACCTATAAAAAGACAGGTCAATAACAGCATAAATTTTCTTTTCATAAAATTCTCTCTTAAAGTTTAACTTTAGATTAATATAAATTCATTCACTCTAACAATTGGCAAAGATATGAATAAAATTGTAAAATCAAACAAATAATGGTAAAATTCACAAGTATTTCCTCTATTATCATGCTTTTAGGGAGTTTTATCTCACAAAAAAAAATAAAATTCACTTCATTTTTATTCGATTTTTTAATATTAGCAATAGAGCGACTTTCAATCTGTAACCTGCATTTTAAATATATATTAACTTATAATTGTTAACATATTGGGCAATCTTTCTAAGTTTATATAAAGAAAAGAACAAAAACATCTTCAAATGCTTTTTTAGTGTTCACTTTACATCTCATCATAGAATATAGTATTTCAATATTAGAACTAAGAATTATGAGAAAGATTAGTTATCGTCCTGTTTACAACCGGAAAAAATGTTTGAATTCCAGAGGAACAGCTCTGGTCCAAGTAGAAGCTTACCTCAATAAGAAGAAGGTCTACTTTTCCACCCATATCTATTTACGTCCAGAGCAATGGGATGTAAAGAAGAAGGTTATCAAAGATCATCCCAATCAAGATGCACTTAACGGAATGCTAAAAGAGTTTATAATTGAGCTGGAAAGAAAAGAATTGGCTTTGTGGAGGCAAGGTAAGGTCATCACATTAAATCTTATAAAGGATGAATTTAAAAGTAGTACGGATATTTCATTTTTAAACTTTGTGCGTAAAGAAATAGATGCATCTCAGTTAAAAGATAGTACCAAGCAAAATCACTTAACGACTATTGGATTGCTCCAATCATTTAAACCATCAATTGAGTTTAAAGATCTAAATTACAATTTCATAACTAGTTTTGAAAAGTATTTGTATGACGCCGGTTATCAAATGAATACTGTAGCAAAACACATGAAACATTTAAAATCGTTTGTTAATGCGGCAATAAATAAAGGATATATCGATTTAAATGATTATGCTTTCAGAAGATATAAAATTAAAATGAAAGAGGGAAAACATGTATTTCTTTTGCCTGATGAAATGAAAAGATTGGAAGAATTATCTTTGATAAATCGGAATATGCATTTCCAACATACATTGGATGCATTCTTATTCTGCTGTTATACAGGATTACGTTATTCGGATTTTACCAATTTAACAGAGAAGAATATTGTTAAAATAGACAGAGAATTGTGGCTGATATTCAATTCTGTAAAAACAGGCATTGAGGTTAAGCTTCCTTTAAATCTGCTATTTGGCGGAAAAGCTTTGAACATACTTACCAAGTATCAAAACAAGTGGAATACTTTTTTTTCACTGAAAAGTAATTCCAATATTAACAAAGAATTAATTCGTATAGGTAAATTGGCAAATATAGACAAGCATTTTTCATTTCATACAGCCCGGCACACCAATGCTACCTTATTAATATATAAGGGGGCCAATATAACAACTGTACAGAAGCTATTGGGACATAAAAATCTGACTACAACGCAGATTTATGGTGAAGTTATGGGCAGTACTATTGTCCGTGATTTAAAAAAGTGTCAGAAAGGAAAAGATTAAATATTGCTGACATATTAATTATACACCTGGTATCAGGTAGAAAATAAGTAGAACAATTATCTCTTTTATCTGTCACACAAAGAAAAGCTCTTCGAGTATTTTGAGTTTTATGTGTGACAGATTTTTCTTCTGCAACATGCATGTTTGCCTTGGCAAGGTCAAAGGAATGGATAATTCCATTTAAGTAAATGGTTTGCCATGTGATGACTGAAACCATAAAAACAACTGTTTTTTGTCCTACAAGTGAAAAATACGTTTCTTCCTTCCTCCTTTCATCAGTCGTTAAAATGCTCTGTTGATGGATAGTCAGTGGTGAATGAACATCTCATCGTCATCCTTTCATTCTCCTTTCATTCGTTAAGTTTGCC
>ERZ791709.367-NODE-367-length-16740-cov-46.2991_pt1 | contig 16740 bp, 16 predicted proteins | sample MGYA00509955_ERZ791709 | MGnify/ENA primary metagenome ERZ791709 (study PRJEB30046, sample SAMN00715153) | human gut metagenome | study: EMG produced TPA metagenomics assembly of the A metagenome-wide association study of gut microbiota in type 2... | reverse complement strand
AATATCGGAGATTACCAACTTTTTTAGGCACTATTTCTTATCCCGAACTGAGGTATGTATTTTGAAGGATATGGAGATGATGGTAAAATCGATACTGATGGATTTTTTAGCTATGTAAAGCGTATCAGCCTTGCTGGTTTTACCAAATGTTATAATCAAGTAAAATAAGCAGCGCAGAGTGCTGCACCTACCATAAAAATACCATAAAAGTAACAGGGAGAAGTGATGCTGCAAGAATGCTCACTTTTCCCTCTTTTTTTTCAAAAAACTAAAAATCAGAAAAATAATCGTACTCATATTACGAATTAAGGAATCGTAGTACACGCCTCTATTTCGCTCTTTCTTTGTAATTTCACACCGAAATTTAAAAAAGAAATTATGGGAAAGGGACGTAGTTACATGAATTCATATGCCGATGGCTATATGAGAGGCAAGGTTGTCAAGGAAGTGGGAGCACTCCTTGACCACATGATAGTGGAGGAAATCACAACCCCCACAATAATAAATTTGGAGTTTGGCTCTGCTTACGATACCATCAGAAAACTTAGGCAGCAAGAAACCTCAATATCTTTTGAGGTCATCAGACAATTCTGCTACGTCATAGGCTACTATCTCTACCAGGAAATACAGGCGGTGGAGAACTACAAGAAAAATGTAAGAGATAGGGAAACCAGACTTGCCATGCTATATGAGATGAAAGAAAAATATAAGAAAATTTACGGAATGCAAGCTGCTGTGGTTCTCAACCTCATGCATAAGGGAAAGGATTTGCTGGCTTTAATGAAGTAAATATAAGTGAGATTTTCCGCCTCGCTATGTGTTAGCGAACTCATTTTGGGGCTAATTCTAATCTATAATATAAATACCGATAAAAGAAAATAGTATCTGATAAAATCGGAGACCAACTGTCCCCTAAGGGTGTATTCCCTTATAGCACTCCTGGCATTTGCTTGTTCCAGCAAAAATATGTTAGCGCAAACAAATTCTGACGTCCTCTACTAAGGAATGAGCGACAAAGAACTTAATTTACTAACCATCATCAATTTAGAATTATGGGTAGATTTATCATCAAGCTCGTGCGCTTGATTCTGAAGTATGGGCGATTCAGCCTTGTTTGCGTGGTCATTCAATTGAATGGCAACAGCAAGTATATTGAGTATATGAACAACGATTTTAAGGAGGAGAAGCCATGCTTGGAGAAGGAAGAACCATAAACGTAACGGGCAATGCCTGTTATATAGAGTATGTGGAGAATTGCTATGTGAATGGTATCGCCAAAAAGAAGAACGATGACGATCCTGCGGCACGTATGTCGGATGAACTGAAGGGAGAGAGGGGACTGGCAGTCTTGAAAAATCTGCAGAAACATGGGCTGCTCGATGAGGACTTCTACCCTCTGGGACTGTCCAACTCTGAGTCTGCGGTCCTTGCCTATCAGATAGCCATAACGCTGGGTATCAATGAGATGTGGAAGGTGTTCTCTGATCTCTGGAATATTACTCCCAATGCCCTGAGAGCTGCTTATAACAGAGGAATGGAGCAGAAGAAGACGATGAAATTCCTGGATGAAATAACCCCTTTACTGAACGATAGTACTAGTACGCGTACATAGTACGTACTAGGTAAGTATAAAAAAATCACCGTACCTTTGCACCCGTAATCAGACAAGTAAAGTCTGGTTGCGGGCGTTTTTTGTTTATAGGAATCCGGTACCGTTCCTGAAACTGAAATTTGGCGAATATCTCGCAGTCCAACCCTTTAACATGATATATTGATATGTTAGGAAAAGCTTATGTGTTTTATCATCCGCAGTATGGCGGATTGAGAGTGGTGAACAACGACGAGGGGTTGTTCTTTTGCATTGAGGACCTGGTGGCCATCACCGATATCGGCAGAGATACATTGTTCCCGGTATTAGCCGACACGGAGGGGGAAGTGGTCGAAATGTGTGTGGAAGAGCAAACAAAAAAGGTACCGAAGGATTTTAAACAACGTTTGTTCTTCGGTGAATTCTTTGGCCATGCTGACAAGGTGAACCGAAATTGTAGATTAGCATGGAGAAATATGATATTCGTAGATTCTCAGGTGGTGAAAGATATGACGATAGGCTGTTCGAAAGATCCTGAGCGTAAGTTGTTTTACAAGTGGGTCAAGGATTATATCCAGCCTGTGATGGAGGACGAGGATAGATGTTGGCGTCATGAATGTGTCATGATGAAAAGAATCTGTTATGACCCTCTAGAAAAGCCGATTGACATCCGATATGCTGCCGACGGCCTGTATATCAACGGTATGAGAATCAACTGACATTATTCATCTTATAAATAAGTTATTACAATCATGAAACAAGCAGCAAAGAAACAGCTCCTCAACGCCCAGAAGGTGGACGGAGCCATCATCAGTGAGGAAAACGGTACCATCGCCTTCCGCAAGGCGCCATGGAACGATGCCGAGGTTATCTGCGAACAGCCTAAGGTGATACCGGGCAGAATGGTATGCTCTGGCGAGAAGGGAGGCGATGAGTTCGACTTCAAACCTTACGAGCGTACGGGCGAGAAAATCTTCGAGGAAATTTTCAAGACCAACCACGCCGTGGTGCGCACCACCAAGCGCACGGTGCAGGTGAACTATACCTTCAGCCGAGACCTGGACAAGCAGGACATGCTGCGTTACCTCAAGGCAGAGCACAAGGAGCTGGTTGCCGGATTCAAGGAGGCGGACATCAAGGGGTAATGTATCATTCAATATTTTGAAAAAATGGAACATATTATAGCATATAATCCGTACAAGAATGGCAATAAGGGGAGCGTAAGCTCCCAGCCACTCTCGGTCTATGACAAGACCATCGCTTATCCCTGGATGGCAGACCTGGTAGCTGCCATCCGTGGGGGTAACGACGAACTGAAGAAGCAGCTGCCTTTCCGCTGCGCTCACTACTACCAGTTCCGGGACAACAGACGCTCGCAGAAGAACGCCGTGCCCGAAAGCTTTCTCTTTCAGACCACCATCGATGTGGACGATAAGAAATATGTGGACAAGGCGATAGAGAAGGCACGTGAACTGAACTGCAGCGACACCATCTGGAAGGGCGCCCTGCTGCACCTGGAGTACTCTGCCCGCAAGAAGCTGCACATCAACATCCGCATGCCCGTGGGCATGACTATCGAGGAGACGCAGCGAGCCTATTGCGAGGCGCTGGGCGTGCCCTACGACGAGAGCTGCATCACGCCTGAGCGCATGCTCTTCGTCACCGACAAGGAGTCAGAAATCTATCGCTCGCCCCATTGGTACGAGGTGCTGCCACAGGAAGAGCTGAAGAAGCGCAGACAAGCCTACCTGGACCGTGGGCTTACCATCGACGGCAGAAACCCAAACGGCTCTGACAGCCATCACGCAGTTTCTGTTGGCTCTGCTATTCAGCCTGCCCAACCTTGTGATAGCAATGCTGCTCATGCTGCTCATCTCAGCCCTGCTGGAACTCCTCAGGATGCTGTCGCAGTGGCAACCGGCAAGAACCTCGCAGCCTTCGACCTCTTCCGCAATGCGGCTGGACTGAAGGACGTAGATATCAACTCCCAAGGCTCGCGCCACTCATCGCTCCTGGCGATTATGAGCGCAGGCGCATCGAGAGTGATGCCCGAAGAGGAACTGAAGGCGGTGGTGGCGCAGAAGATGCCTGCCTTCTCGCAGGAACGTGACTGCCAGCAGCTCATTCACGACTTCTATGCGAAATATGGAGACAGTTCGAAGCCGATGTCGCAAGCCGTGATCCGCATCAATGCCCAGGCAGAGAAGTCCTCCCAGAAGGATGACGTATCGTTCAAGACCATGAGTTCCGAGGACGGCACGGATTCCAATGCGGAAGATGATAAAATCGCTCCGCCTCCGATGCCCGAACATCTCCCAAAACTCGTGGAGCTGCTGCTATCGAAGACCCCGGACATCTACAAGCCTGCCGTGGCTCACGCCATCTTCCCGCCACTTGCCACACACCTCTGCAAAACCACCTTTAAATATATTGACAATGTGGAGCACGAGGCTACCCTGATGTGCTGTCTGCTGGCGGGCACGGGCGCAGGCAAGAACTGTGTGCAGATGCCTATCAACATGATTATGGAGGACATCAGAAAGCGCGACCGTGAGAACCTGAACCGGGAGAAGGAATGGAAAGACGAGGTGACCCGCAAGGGCGCCAACAAGGATAAGCGCAAGCGTCCGGAAAACCTCATCATCCAGGAGATAGACGCCGATATGACCAATCCGGCATTCGTGATGCGTACGGCTGAGGCTCAGGGGCATTTCCTCTATACATCGCTCAACGAGATAGACCAGTTCGACGCCCTCAAGGGGCAGGGCAACCAGCAGTTCAAGATCATGTGCCTTGCCTTTGACCCTGGCAACCAATATGGTCAGACGCGCGTGGGCACATCGAGCGTCACCGAGCGCATCACCATCCGGTTCAACTGGAATGCATCGACCACCATCCAGCTGGGGCAGCGATATTTCTCCAAGGTGCTCACCGACGGACCTATCAGCCGCATCAACTTCTGTACCATCCCGGAGCGTGAAATCGGTGCCGAAATGCCAGTTTACGGCGAATACGACGATGCCTTCAGAGAAGCACTCAAACCGTACATAGAGAATCTGTGCAAGGCATCGGGTAGGATAGACTGCGCTGAGGCTTTCGCCCTGGCAGAAAAGTTGAAGGAAGAGAACGCCGACTTTTCGCGCATGTCGCAAAACAGGGTGTTCGAGAATCTCTCCTTCCGTGGCAACGTAATAGCCTTCCTCAAGGCTTGCGTGCTGTACGTGGCAAACGGCTGCAAATGGGAACCCGAAATAGAAGAGTTCATCAGATGGAGCGAGAGCTACGACCTATGGTGCAAGATGATTTTCTTTGGCGCAGGCATAGCCAAGGCTAATGAGGTAGGAGAGAAATCGAACAAGCGAGGACCTACCAACCTGCTGCAGCAATTGCCCGACAACTTCTCCTACACGCAGGCTGAGATGGTGCGCCTGCAGAACGACTTCGGCAAGAAGGGCACGGCGATGATGCTGAGAAACTGGGTGAACCGCCATTACATCGAGAAAATTCCTCCGAAGGGAGCAAATGCCGACGGAGCTGACGGAAAGCAAGGCGGGAAGGTATTCAGTATTCAGTTATTCAGTTTTAAGAAGCTATTATATCGTTCCGACGGACTCGACCTGAGAGGTTTCAATGTTTAATAGTTTCAAAAAAACTTAACAATTAATATTCAGACAAATGGAAATAGTATTAAAGCGTATAGCTAAAAGAGGAACTTATACCATAGGCAGACTCTATCTGCTGGCCGATGCGAGTGTAAAGCGTAACTCGCTGCCTGGCAAGAAGATAGACGACAAGAGAAGATTGGTTCATACCTTTGACAGCCAGCTGCTGTCCAAGGATACATATCTCTGCGATACCATGGAGCCTACATGGCGCAATCTGTTGGGTATCAAGCTAAAGCCAAAGGAAGTGGATGCCCGCTATAGCCGCAAGAGCGGCGTGAAGGCACGTAAGGTACCTGGTCATACGGCCATTCCTGAGGGATCATATCCCGTGGTCATATCGTATTCGCCAAGATTCAAGCGTTGGCTTCCATTGCTGCTGGGCGTGCCGAATTTCGAGGGCATCCGCATCCATGCAGGCAATTATCCTGACGACACGCAAGGCTGCATCCTCGTTGGGGAGAACAAGTTCGAGGGCATGGTGGTGGACTCCCGCATCTGGCTGCAGCGGCTCATCAACGCCATGACAGCGGCTCGCGACCGAGGTGAAAGTATCTGGATAACCATCCAATAGGATAGGGAGTCATAACTTTTACCATAAAACAGATAGGGAACGCACTGCGTTCCCTATTTATACTTATATTACTTTCCGATGCCATGGATATTGCTAATGTTATTATAACAATAGTGATGACCACACATGGAAGGAAAATCCAAAGTAGTACTTTTCTTCTACTCGATTAGTTCATATTCTATGATTTCAGCAGCTTGATTTCTTCCTGGCTTAATCCCGTCATTTCCATGATAGTGGTATCATCCAATCCTTTAGACAACATTTTCTTTGCAATTTCCTGGGCTTTTTGGTAGCTGCCTTTTGCTTCACCCTGGGCTAGGCCTTTAGCTAGACCTTTAGCTTCACCTTCCTCCATTCCCTCCTCATATCTGTCTTTCAGGAGGGTCTTCTCTGTTCTTACTGTATCCCAGAATTTATCATAGGTACGGAGCTCAGTATCTGTGAAGGAGGTTACCTTGAGCTCTTCCAGCGCCTTGCTTATCTCGGGACACTCCAACAGGTCAGCAGGAACCTCTCTTGTATTGGAGTTAATCTCCGTGAGGAAGCGGAGCCATAATACGCTCATTCGCTTTTCAAGGAAAGTATGAGGTGTAAACTTCGGCAATTCAATAAAGGTGAAGTGCAGACCTTCTATCACTTTCTTCGTGTCTCTGTCGTGAACGATGCGGTAATTGTGGATGAAGCAATCGGGCATATCTTTCTCGAATATTTCATTCACGAGGTTCAGGGAATACACGGGCTTCAATATACTATAATCTTCATTTTTCTGGAGTTGCGTTACATAAAGCTTGGAAGCATTGAAGAGTACTCGCTGCATAAAAGCATTGCTCCATTCCATCTGCATTTCAACACAGAACTTCCTGCCGGAAACATCCTGGCACAGTACATCTACGATCGTGTTTTTCCGTCCATAAAGTTCTGGTACAAGCTCTGTCGGCAAATATTTAATCTCCACTATCTGCTCCTCATCGGAAAGGGGCAGGAGGGAGTTGAGCAAACTGATGAGCAGATCAGGATGCTTTGCAAATATTTTCTTGAAGGTCAAATCTGCCTTCGGATCTAGATACATCATATTTTCTTCTCCTTATCATTTTATCCTTATTTGTTCCGAGATATTCGGCTTTCTTCTAAGTCTGCTGCAAAGTTAATACTTTTATTTTTATAATACAAGAAAAATAAGGGTAAATTCTCTCTTTCTTGTATTCTTAGTCATAAAAACTCCGATGGATCTGTAATACCGATAGGAGGGTGCGTTTCTGGCGGGACCGTCTAGCGGTAGATGTGGACGAGGGACAGAGGGTAGGTTAATGACTTACCCTTTATTTTTGTATTGGAAATCTTAGTTTGAGATATAGAAATACTGCAAAATTGTAGGGAAAGTTTTGTTTTCTCAAATATTATGTATATCTTTGCGGTGTAAAAGTTATATTTAATATGGAAGAAAATAATAATTTAGGAGAATTTTCAAATTTTATGCTTTACTCTTCTGGTGAGAGTAAGGTAAGTGTTCAAGTGTTGATAGACAAACAACACAATACAATTTGGGCTACTCAGAAGAGTATAGCTGAATTATTTGATGTTAATAAGTCTTCAGTGAGCAGGCATATATCAAACATCTATAAGGAAGGTGAATTAAATAAAGATATGACGGTTGCAAAAATTGCAACTGTCGTAAACAGAGGTGTAAGAGGCTCTGTTACAGAGAATATTGATTACTACAATTTAGATGTTATTATAAGTGTAGGTTATCGCATTAGCAACTATAAGGCTACTCAATTCCGTATTTGGGCAACAAAGGTATTGAAAGAGTACATGGTTAAGGGCTTTGCGCTTGATGATGAGAGACTTAAACAAGGTCAAGGTATCTTTGGCAAGGACTTCTTTAAAGAATTGTTGGAGCGTATCAGAGAGATACGTGCTTCTGAAAGAATGTTCTATGAGAAGATTACTGATATATTCCGCGATTGTAGTGAAGACTACGATCCTAAGTCACCTATATCTCGAAAGTTCTATTCTGCTATGCAGAATAAGTTTCATTATGCAATACACCAACATACTGCATCTGAAATTATTAGAGAACGTGCTGATTCTACAAAACCACACATGGGGCTTACAAGTTGGAAACATCAAAAGACAGGCGGAAAGGTCTACAAGTCTGATGCTATCATAGCGAAGAACTACTTGCAAGAAGGCGAAATTACAGCTCTCAATAAGTTGGTAAATATGTTCCTTGATTATGCAGAACGTATGGCAGAGAAAAGAACTGGCTCTTACAAAATGGAGGATTGGGCAAAACGTTTGGATATGTTTCTTAACTTCAACGAATACCCTATCTTGGAAAACTCTGGTAAGGTAAGCCGTGAAGTAGCAAAGCGTTTTGCAGAGACAGAATATAGTAAATTCCGTGTTATACAAGATAGAGAATATAAGTCAGACTTTAACAAGCTAATTGATGCAAGTATTAATGGCTTACCAAAAGAAGATATAGACAAGGATAAGAAAAAGGATAATAATGATGAGAATAATGATAAAAATGAAGATAAGAAAAATCCTCCAGAATAATATATAACTTTTACAAAGAAAGAGGATGTAAAGAAGGGAGTGTTGTTTAGCACTCCCTTTTCTTTTACTCATTAACCTTCCAGTAGATTTTACCCCACATTCTTACAAAAGCATAAGGTTTTACTCGCTTAGGAAGGTTAGATACATACTTTTCGACCATTCGGGTTTCACTAGGCGAAAAATCGCCATACATTACAAAAATTGACATGATATTTATCTTTTTTAATTATGCACTCCACTATTAGAATGCAATGCAAAGATAATCAATGTTTGCCGTTTTAAAATTTGGATTATACAATGTCTCCCAAGTACCAAGAAATTCAATGGGTAGAACGAATTCTTATCCAATTCTTGATAATATAAGTTGATAACATTTTTATAAGCAGTTGATAACATATTAGTAACCCACTTCGATTTAACATTTCTAAAGAAAAGCCGAACGAACTATGTATCAGCTTATTGTAGAGATTGCCACGTAAATGATCCTACGACACGTCTATATTCCGATGTTATCAATCTGTTATCAGCCAATAAATGCAAAAACGGACATAACTACCTAATCAATAGGAAGTTATATCCGTTCAGCTTCTAGAAATTTAAGCTGTGATTATGCCTTATTTTCTTAATTTGGTACACCCTTAGGGATTCGAACCCTAGACCCACTGATTAAGAGTCAGTTGCTCTACCAACTGAGCTAAGGGTGCAACACTTAATTACCTGAATGATAATCTTTTCATCTTGTAAAAGTGATTCCGCAAGGATTCAAACCTTGAACCTCTTGATCCGTAGTCAAGTGCTCTATTCAGTTGAGCTACGGAACCATTTTCTTTAGCTTTTTCAAGTTGTACACCCTTAGGGATTCGAACCCTAGACCCACTGATTAAGAGTCAGTTGCTCTACCAACTGAGCTAAGGGTGCAACAATCTGTATTGCTTGCAAACTCAATAGAAGTGATTCCGCAAGGATTCAAACCTTGAACCTCTTGATCCGTAGTCAAGTGCTCTATTCAGTTGAGCTACGGAACCATTCTTATCGATTCCAGAGTGGGGGCTGATTGCATTGAAAGTGATTCCGCAAGGATTCAAACCTTGAACCTCTTGATCCGTAGTCAAGTGCTCTATTCAGTTGAGCTACGGAACCATTTTCTTTAGCTTTTTCAAGTTGTACACCCTTAGGGATTCGAACCCTAGACCCACTGATTAAGAGTCAGTTGCTCTACCAACTGAGCTAAGGGTGCATCTTCTTGATAGCCTCATTTCTGAATTGCGAGTGCAAAGGTACTACAAATATTTGATTCCACCAAATTTTTCTGCAGTTTTTTTCAATTTTCTGCAATTTTTTTCTTGTAGAAGGTTCCCAACGTATGCTTTACACCCCGCTGATTGATGCTGCAAAGACGATAGGTTCCACTGCTTAACCTACTGATATCTATCAGATTGTGTTCGCTCACAAGGTGCTCCACAGCCGTACCTTGCAGGGTTTCGACCAGAAAGACGTTTGTATCCAACTTTTTGGCGATTTCCGGCAAATGTACGTTTTTAGCATCACAGCGCAACATCCTGGCGGCACCCCAGGCGGTCAACTTTTTGCTGAAATCCCGACTGTTTTCCTGGGTAGCGCCACTTTCTATGCCATATCCGTCCATTGAAGTAACGGCAAAATAGAGCGGCTGGTCGTCATCTTCCGACTTCAAGAGCAGTTCGTTGCCCAGATGTCGAGCCGCAATGAGGTTTCTGGCATCTGTAACATCCACGGGATAATTTCTGCTCGCATATACATTATTATATATATAGGGAGTAGGAATCGCAGAACCATCGGTATATTCTGACGGATTATTCCATGAAATCTGAACATTTCCCTTTTCGCTTCTTACGCTGAGAGCCTGTGGCTGCTGTGGCTGTCGGTTGCTTGCCCAGGTCATCGGAGGTACGAGCGATGGATATTCGTTGAATCTCTCTGTGAAATCGAGGATGCCCTGCTTGTTATCCAACAGGAACTTGTTTCGGAAGAAGCAGTATCCCATTCCCATGCTGCGGGTGAGGTACATTTCGGGTGTCACGTCATCAATCTTCCATTTTCCTTCTTTCGGGTCGAGGAAGTAGATGCCGAGTCCAGGCACCACGATCTTGCCGTGGCTCTGCTCCTGCCAGTCGATGGCGAAAGGATAGAAGTTCTCGCCACGGAAGTACATCATCGGGAAGAGTTCGTCCATCAGTCCGTCGCGCAGCCATCCCTGTGCATCCTGGCAAACCTTGGTGTTGGCATTCCATCCGTGACTCCAGTAACGGCTCAGGTCATCGTATTTGCCCACCGGCGAGCAGCTCATCTTGACCCAAGGCTTTTCCGACTTCACTGCGTTGTGGATCTTCTCCACGATGCGGGTGATGTAGTTTCTTCCCTGGTCACGGCTCACTTTGATTTTCCAGGTTTCCGGGTATCGGATATAGTCGAGGTGGATGCCATCCACATGATATCGGTGGGTAATCTCGCGGCAGATTCCGGCAAGGTAATCACCGGTGCGGCTGTCTTCCGGATTCATATATCCATCGGCACCTATCTTTCTGATGAGTCCCGGGAATTTCTTCCGGAGGCTCTTGCATCCCAGTGCCTCCCATTTACCTACAGGGATGGTAACCACCCAGGCGTGGAGCTCCATGCCGCGCTTGTGGCATTCGTCGATGGCAAACTGCAGGGCATCGTAGCCCGGTGTCTTTCCCGGGAATCCCGAGAGGCATCCATCCCAAGGTTCGTAATCGGAAGGATAGATCATGGTGCCACGGATGCGGGTCTGGATGAGTACGGTGTTGATCTTTGCCTGCTGCAGGCGGTCGAGAATCTGACAGAGTTCCTGCTGCTGCTTCTTGGCCGAGTAGGGCGACTGGGAGTAGGAGTGAGGCCAGTCGATTCCGCCGATGGTGGTGAGCCATACGGCTCTTACCTCGTGCTTGGGCGCCAGACTGTTGTATATGATGCTGGCCCCCGGCAGTATCTGCTTCTTTTCAGGAATATTGCGAGCCTGTGCAGGTAAAATACTGCCTAAAAACATTAAAAATGTATATAATTTCTTCATATTCTTTCAATTTGGCAACAAAGATACGGATAATTTTTCGTATTTCAAATAAAAATGTTACTTTTGCGGTGCAATTCGTATGAAAAAGTGCGATTAGGCTCAAAAAGAAGAGAGAATTCAAAAAAACAATAAAAGAAAATGGTCAGTTTCATCATTAGTTTGGCAGCCCTGGTATTGGGCTACTTCCTTTATGGAAAATTTGTGGCGCATGTATTCGGTCCTGACGACCGTCCTACGCCAGCAGTGGCAAAAGCCGACGGAGTTGACTTTATGGTGCTGCCTAGTTGGAAAATCTTTATGATTCAGTTCCTGAATATTGCCGGTACTGGACCGATTTTTGGAGCCATCATGGGTGCCTGGTATGGACCGGTGGCTTATCTGTGGATTGTGTTTGGCTGCATCTTTGCCGGTGCCATGCACGATTATATGAGTGGTATGCTCAGTATCCGCCATGATGGTGCCGGACTGCCGGAGCTGGTGGGCAAGTATCTGGGCGGCAACACCAAGAAGGTGATGCTCGTGTTCTCAGTACTGCTGCTGATGATGGTGGGTGCCGTGTTTGTATATAGTCCTGCCATTATTCTAGGTGGCATCTGCAGTTCTGGCTCGTTTGTGGGAGGTAAGATGTTCTGGATTATCCTCATCTTCATCTACTACATCATCGCCACGCTTCTGCCTATCGACAAGATTATCGGAAAGATATATCCTCTCTTTGCCTTTTCGCTGCTTTTCATGGCAGGTGCGCTGATGATAGGACTGTTCATCAAGTGGCCAGCCTTGCCTGAGTTGTGGAGCAATCTGGCTTCCTGCAATCTCAACGAGAATCCGGCGTGGCTGGGTACGGAACCGTTCGTCCAGAAGAGTCCTATCTTCCCATGTCTCTTCATTACCATCGCCTGTGGAGCCATCAGTGGCTTCCATGCTACCCAGAGCCCGTTGATGGCTCGCTGCATGAAGAGTGAGAAGCTGGGCCGCCCTGTATTCTATGGTGCGATGATTACCGAGGGAGTGGTAGCGCTGATATGGGCTACGGTTTCCATGTACTTCTTCTATTATGGAGGATGGCGTGAATGCGTGAGTCCAGAGGTGGCTCAGCAGTTCATCGCTCAGGTGGATGGCGGAAAGTCGCTCATTCAGAACTTTGATGCTCCTACCGTGGTGAAGATAGTCTGCTCCAGCTGGTTGGGTGTGGCTGGTGGAGTGCTTGCCCTGCTGGGAGTAGTGGCTGCGCCTATCACCAGTGGCGATACGGCTCTGCGCAGTGCCCGACTCATCATAGCCGAGGCTATCGGACTGGAACAGCGTGCAATGCGTCGCCGTCTCTATATCTGCGTACCTCTGTTTGCCGTTACGATGGGCATCCTGGTGTGGCAGATGGAGAATCCTGATGGATTCAATGTCATCTGGCAATACTTCGGATGGGCTAACCAGACGCTGGCGGTCTTCACACTCTGGACTTTGACCGTGTATCTGGTACAGCGCAAGAAGCCGTTCATCATCACCCTGGTGCCAGCCTTACTGATGACGGTGGTATGTTCTACCTTCCTGCTTCTCTCGCCGATGGCTCTGGCATTGAGCGAGCCGGTGGCTTATACGGGTAGTGTCATCGTCCTGGTGGTAGCGCTGGTCTGGTTCTTTGCCTGGTACAAGCAGAATATGAAAATTAATAATAGCAACACATAAAAATTACGTATGAAAAAAATAGTTTTGGCAGCAGCAGCTCTTCTGGTAAGTTTGGGGGCTAATGCTCAGTTTGAAAGTGGAAAGCAGTATTGCGGCGCGTCGCTCACGGGTCTCAATCTCAGTTATAATGGCAGTCAGGACTTGAACTTCGGTGTTCAGGCAAAGGCAGGTTATTTTGTAGAAGATGACTGGATGCTTCTGGGTCATGTCGAATATACTCATTCGGGTCAGGATGGCGTGAAGGATTACTTTTCTGCCGGAGCTCAGGCCAGATATTATATCGAGCAGAATGGATTGTATCTCGGCTTTGGTGCCAAGGTGGCTCATTCGGGCAGCTACAATGACTTCATGCCGGGTGTGGAGGTAGGCTATGCCTACTTTGTCAGCAAGCAGGTAACCATTGAACCAGCTATCTACTATGATCAGAGCTTCAAGAAGCATACTGATTATTCTACAATAGGTTTCAAGGTGGGAATCGGTATTTATCTCTAGTGTGATGGTGCAGCAATATTCTTCTGCATTATTGGAAAAGGCAGTGGGGGAGTTTTCCAAGCTGCCGGGTATAGGGCGCAAGACAGCTTTGCGCCTTGTGCTTTTTATGCTCCGTAGGGAGGATGGGGATGTGGATCAGTTTGTGGATGCCATCGCCCGGATGAAGCGCGAGGTGAAGTACTGTCGTGTGTGCCATAATATCAGTGATACCGAGGTGTGTCCCATCTGTTCCGATCCCCGACGCGATGCCTCTATCATCTGCGTGGTGGAGAATGTGCAGGATGTGCTGGCAGTGGAGAATACCCAGCAGTTTCATGGATTGTATCATGTGCTGGGTGGTATCATCTCGCCGATGGATGGTGTTGGACCTGCCGACCTGGAGATTGATTCTCTGGTGCAGCGTGTGGCTGCGGGAGGAGTAAAGGAGGTGATTCTTGCCCTGAGCAGTACGATGGAGGGTGATACCACCAATTTCTATATCTCGCGCAAGCTTGCCGATTATCCCGTGAAGCTCTCTGTCATAGCCCGAGGCATCTCCGTGGGAGATGAACTGGAATATACTGATGAAGTGACACTGGGTAGAAGTATCCTGAACAGAACACCATTTAATCAATAGAAATAAATGAATATCAAACAAGTACAACGAATATTGATGACCAACTTCCTCTTTATGCTGTTGGTGGCTTTTCTGCTGGTGGTTCTCTATGAAACGGAGATACTGACCGCCAATGATATCGCTGCCAACCAGACGATGATGTTCGGCATCCTGGTAGTGATGGAGCTTACCACCATCCTGGTGATTCCGATGGCGCTGAAGCTGTTTAGTCTGAAGGTAATCCGTCGCAAACTGTTGGCAGAAAAGGGCGATGCTCTGCTTTTCTGGGGCACTACCCGCATCAACATGCTCTGTCTGCCAATGCTCATCAATACCTTTATGTATTATCAGACCATGTCGCCTGCATTCGGCTATATGGCAATCATCCTTGTGCTCTGTCTTTTCTTCGTTTATCCATCTATAGGCAGATGTATCGAGGAAACCAGTGAGGAAGGTGAATAAGAGGTAGTTTTATAGTTAACAGTTAATAGTTAAGATAGACATTGAAACTCTCGGTTATCATAGTAAGCTATAACGTGAAGTATTATCTCGACCAATGCATCCGCTCGGTGCTCCGTGCCTTCGAAGTGATGCAGGGGGATGATGCTTCATCTTCTTCATCTTCCTCCGGAAAGAAGGATGTGGCAGAAATCATCGTGGTGGATAATCATTCTTCCGATGGATCGCTGGAGTATCTGAAGCGCCGCTATCCCCGTGAAGCATATCCGATGGTGCGGTTTGTGGGCTGTAACCACAATCTGGGTTTTGCCCGAGCTAACAATATCGCCATCCGTCAGAGCGAGGCGGAGTATGTACTCCTTCTGAATCCTGATACCATCGTGGGCGAGCAGGTACTCAGCGAATGCATCCGCTTTATGGATGCCCATCCCGATGCGGGAGCGGCAGGTGTGAGGATGCTGAATGCGGATGGCAGATGGGCGAGGGAGAGCAGGAGAGGATTGCCTACACCGATGGTTTCCTTCTTCAAGATGCTGGGATTCTGCAACCGATTGCCCAAACATCCACTGTTCGGACGCTATTATATGGGATTCCTGCCATGGGATCAGCCGAACCGGATAGAGGTGGTGAGTGGCGCTTTCTGCATGTTGCGCCGTAAAGCCCTAGATCGGGTGGGACTGTTGGATGAGGATTTCTTCATGTATGGAGAGGATATCGATCTTTCCTATCGCATATTGAAGGGCGGCTATCATAACTATTTTCTGCCTTTGGATATCCTGCATTATAAGGGAGAGAGCACGCAGAAATCCAGTTTCCGCTATGTACATGTCTTCTATGAGGCGATGCTCATCTTCTTCCGCAAGCATTATGCGGGTATGTCGCTACTCTTGAGTCTTCCTATCCGGACTGCCATCTATGCCAGTGCTTCCGTAGCGCTGGTCAGGATGCTGATGGCGAGAATGAGAAAGAGTTTGGGGTTCTTTACGCCTTCTGTGGTGGATGAATCGGAGTATCTGCTGTTTGATGCCGACAAGATGAGTTACGGTGAAATTCTGCATCAGCTTTCGCTCCGGGCGGATGAGCCTGACAAGCTGGCTATCTATACCCAGGAGATAGGGAAGGTGATAACGGAAGGGGATGTGATGGATATGGATGAAATGCATAATATATATAAGGTACGAGCGTACATTATATAATATGCGCTCATATAATTGGTAGATTAGGACGTATAATAGGAAAATATTTATTTTGGAGGAAGATGGAAGATAAGAAGATTCATTTAAGGGCTTTGGAACCGGAAGATCTGGATTTTCTCTATGAAATGGAGAATGATGAAAGTCTCTGGGAGATGGGGTGCACCAATGTGCCGTACTCCCGACAGGTGTTGCTCGACTATATTACTACAGCAACGGCAGATATCTATACCGATAAACAGGTTCGCCTGATTGTGGAAAATGAGCAGCAGGAAGCTGTGGGCATCATCGATCTGATGAATTTCGACCCGCGGAATCAGCGTGCAGAGCTGGGAATTGTTATCAAAAAGGAACATCAGCATCAGGGCTTGGCACAGTTGGCTATCCGTCTTTTGATGCAGTATGCATCAAATGTGCTGCATTTGCATCAGATTTATGCCATTGTGGCGGAAAGTAACCAAAATGCAGTGAAAATGCTTGAAGTAGTTGGCTTTCAAGGTGATAAATTACTGAAAGGATGGCTGAAGAAGGGCAGAGGATATGAGGACGCATATTTTTTTCAATCTTTTTTGTAAGAAAATAGCGGAAAAATTTGGTGGATTCAAAAAAATGTAGTACCTTTGCACTCGCAAATGAGAAATGCGCTATAAGCGGTTAAGTTAATATCTTAATTTGGTGCGTTAGTTCAGTTGGTTAGAATGCCTGCCTGTCACGCAGGAGGTCACGAGTTCGAGTCTCGTACGCACCGCTTCTGCACGTTTCGATTTTGCAAGATTATACATTGATTGGTGCGTTAGTTCAGTTGGTTAGAATGCCTGCCTGTCACGCAGGAGGTCACGAGTTCGAGTCTCGTACGCACCGC
>ERZ791709.364-NODE-364-length-16908-cov-50.4422_pt1 | contig 16908 bp, 10 predicted proteins | sample MGYA00509955_ERZ791709 | MGnify/ENA primary metagenome ERZ791709 (study PRJEB30046, sample SAMN00715153) | human gut metagenome | study: EMG produced TPA metagenomics assembly of the A metagenome-wide association study of gut microbiota in type 2... | reverse complement strand
GTTTGCAGATATAAAGATTTTCACCTCTTTATTTTTCCAAGTGCAAATATAATAGAAAGGGCAAAAGCTTTCAAATTCAAAGCTTTTGCCCTTTCAGGGCGACCTTGTTTTTTGCCAACATTACCCAGGGCGCTGCCCTGGGCTAGGAGCTTTTGGGCTTTCAGCCCGTCCTCGTCTACCATTATTTAGACTTGTAACACACCCTCACTTTCTGATATTTTAGAATTTCATTTTATAGACGTTGGTTTCTCTCTTTTCGAAGCCCAGGCTCTGATAGAGCTGGTTGGCAACGACACGGGATGGGCGCGAGGTGAGCATCAGCGTTACCTCTCCCTTCTTCCTGCACTGTTCCATCACCTGCAGAATCATCAGCTTGCCATATCCCTTGCCGCGAAAGTTTCTATCCACCACCACATCTTCTATCCATGCCTTCCATCCGGTAGGGCACTGATAAAGGCAGAGGGTGGTCATACCGATGAATTGTCCATCGGATTCCAAGACATAGAGATGACTTTGGGATGAGGAGAGCAAGGTGTTCAATTCTTCCTCGGTGATAGTATGTACGCTATCACTCAACTGCGACAATAGGTTATTGATACTTGCCAAATAACCTGGTTTCATTTCTGTTAATTCTATCAATCTAGGTTCTTTCATGGTGCAAACTTAGCACTTATTTAGGAGATTGCCAAGAAATGTGGGGAACATTTCATTTTTTTAATAAAAGAAGAAAGGGTGTATCATTATTCATCGGATTACGCGGAATAAACGGAACTTTAACCACCTTCCTCGGATTACGCACGGATTTTAAACGGAAACTCGACCTCACGGTCGTGGCGATACCCCCTAAAGCCGGAGCACTACGGCACTAGTCCAATGGCCGCAAGGCCAAAGCCGTTTAAATTCCGTGCGTAATCCGTGGAGCAAGAATGTTCCGTTAGCTCAGCGTAATCCGATGAAGAAAATCGATGAAAAAAAGAGGGTGTGTCATGTACTTTTGTCACACCCTCTTGTATTCTTACTTCCAAGGATTCTCGGTTGGATAAGGCAGGCTAGCTGGCTGGTTGTAAGCGATATCCTTGATGCCAAGATACTTGAATACCTCGAACAGGGTCTTGCCTACGTGAGAGAAAGCTACGGCTCCGTGGTGTGGATAGCCCTTCTGAACCAAGACGTGACGATAGAAGCGACCCATCTCGTTGATGGCGAAGATACCGATACCACCGAATGAACGGGTAGGAACATCGAGAACCTCACCCTCTGCGATGTAAGAACGGAGGTTACCCTCTGAATCGCACTGCAAGCGATAGAATGTGATGTCAGATGCAGCGATATCACCCTCCAAAGTACCACGGGTGAAGTCTGGTGTACCACCATTCTCCAACAAGCGGTTCTGGATCAACTGATACTTGATCTTACGGCTAGAGCACATCTTGCACTGTGGAGTGTTACCGCAGTGGAAGCCCATGAAGGTATCAGTCAACTTGTAATCGTACTTGCCCTTGATGTCCTCATCATAGATATACTGAGGAACAGAGTTGTTGATGTCGAGCAATGTAACGGTATCATCAGATGCACACATACCGATGTACTCTGACAATGCACCATAGATATCAACCTCGCAAGCTACAGGAATACCGCGGCTAACGAGACGGCTGTTTACATAGCAAGGCTCAAAACCGAACTGGCTTGGGAAGGCTGGCCAGCACTTGTCTGCGAATGCTACATACTGGCGAGAACCCTTGTGAGCCTCTGCCCAGTCGAGCAATGTCAACTCAAACTGTGCCATTCTGCGGCTGAGATCAGGATAGTAGCATCCCTCGCCCATCTCCTTGGCCATATCAGCGCAAACCTCTTCGATACGTGGGTCGTTCTCGTGCTCCTTGTAAGCTACGAGGAGGTCGAGCTCAGAGTTCTCCTCAATCTCTACACCCAATTCATACAAGCCCTTGATAGGAGCGTTGCAGGCGAAGAAGTCCTGAGGACGTGGACCGAAGGTGATAATCTTCAAGCCCTTCAAACCGAGGATGACGCGAGCCACTGGTACGAAGTCTGCAATCATCTTGGCTACTTCTGCAGCTGTGCCTACTGGATACTCAGGGATGTAACCCTTCAGGTGGCGCATACCGAGATTGTAAGAGCAGTTGAGCATACCGCAGTATGCATCACCACGACCATTGATCATGTCGCCATCACCTTCAGCAGCTGCTACGAACATAACAGGACCATCGAAGTTCTTTGCAATCAAAGTCTCAGGGGTCTCAGGACCGAAGTTACCAAGGAATACAACCAGAGCGTTGCAGCCCTGCTCCTTCACTTCAGCCACAGCCTTGAGCATATCTTTCTCGTTCTCAACTGTAGTCTGACAGTTGAAAATCTCACCTTTGTACTCTTTTACGATGTTCTCACGGCGCTGAGTAGAAAGCGCGATTGGAAAACAGTCACGGCTAACGGCAATAATACCGAGCTTTACTTGTGGAATGTTGTTGCTTACCATAATTCTTGTGTTTTATATTAAGTTTTTATATAATCGACTTGTTTTTGCTGAGCGCAAAGGTACTAATATTTTTTGTTTCAGCAAGCATTTTAAGAGTTTTTTTATGGTGAAAAAAGTTAAAAACAGAAGATTTCCGCCGGAATGAAACATCCGATAAAGTTCCTGTAACATTTCATACACATCGATTGAGACTTTATAACAAATAAAAACACAAAGATTGATGGTTTTTCAAATTATTATTGTACCTTTGCACCGACAAAAACAGAAAAACGATTATGAACAAAGTCAAGACTATCTTTGCCTGGATATGGCAAAAGCTTTGCGCCTTTTGGCCTTGGTACAAGACATTGTATCAGGGAAGAGCGTGGTACACCAAGACGGTAGTCGCCTTGGCAAGTTGTATTGTCGCCTTTATCCTTTATTTAGGTGCTGTCGATATTAACTTCTTATGGCTTTTCGGTAAGTCACCTGGTTATTTTTCAGGTATTCTGAATCCTCAGACTTCCGAGGCTTCCTTGATTTATAGTGCCGATGGCAAGCTCATCGGTAAGTATTTCAATGAGAATCGTACTCCTGTAGAATACGACGAGGTGAACCCTGCCTTCTTCAAGGCTCTGGTAGATACCGAGGATGAGCGTTTCTACAAGCATATCGGTATCGACCCTATCGGCGTTTTCGCTGCTGCCAAGGATGCTCTCCTGCATCACAATGGCCGTGGTGCTTCTACCATCACGCAGCAGCTGGCAAAGAATATGTTCCGCGTCCGTTCGCAGTATTCTACGGGATTGCTCGGCAAGGTGCCTGTACTCCGCCTGCTCATCATCAAGAGCAAGGAGTGGATCATCGCCGTGAAGCTGGAGACGGTTTTCTCGAAGAAGGAAATCATCACCATGTATGCCAACACCGTGGATTTCGGTAGTAACTCTTACGGTATCAAGACTGCCGCCAAGACTTACTTCAATACCACTCCTAAGGAGTTGACCACCGACCAGGCTGCCGTACTCGTGGGTATGCTGAAGGCTACCACCTATTACAATCCACGTACCAATCCGGAGAACAGTCTGGCACGCCGCAACACCGTATTATATAATATGGTGACACACGGCGATCTGTCACATGCAGAATACGACCAGCTCAAGGCTGAGCCTATCAAGCTCGACTTCAAAGTAGAGGAAAACTACGACGGACAGGCTAAATACTTCCGTGAGGCTGTAGCCAACTACCTGAAAGACTGGTGCAAGGAAGAAGGTTACGACCTCTACACCAGTGGCTTGAAAATCTACACCACCATTGATACCCGCATGCAGAAGTATGCCGAGGAGGCTGCCCGCAAGCAGATGAAGCTGGTTCAGCAGAACTTCAACAACCACTGGAGCATCCGCCGCACACAGGCAGGAAAGGGAAAATGGATGGGACAGGAACCTTGGCAGGATGAGAACCATCAGGTAATTCCAAACTTCATCCAGGGCATCGCCGAGCGACAGCCTTTCTACAAGGAACTGGTGGCTCGTTTCCCTAACAATCCAGACTCAGTGAACTACTATTATAAGGAGTGGGTTCACCCGGTTAAGGTATTCGATTACGACAAGGGAAGCATCACCATCAACATGACTTCTGAAGATAGCATCAAGTATATGACTACCTTCATGCACAGCGCTTTCGTGGCTATGGAGCCACAGACGGGAGCCGTAAAGGCATGGGTGGGCGACATCGACTTCGACCACTGGAAGTATGACAAGGTAACAGCCGAGCGCCAGCCGGGTTCTACCTTCAAGCTCTTCGTCTATACCGAGGCGATGAACCAGGGATTGACTCCTTGCGACAAGCGCCGCGACGAATATATCTCGATGGAGGTATATGACAAGAAGAAGCACGAGATGACCACCTGGAGACCATCCAACGCCAACGGTTCGTTCTCGGGTGACAGTATCCCATTGAAGAGTGCCTTTGCCAAGAGTATCAACTCCGTGGCAGTACGCCTGGGACAGGAGATGGGCATCAAGCGCATCATCGAGACTGCCCAGAAGATGGGTATCAACAGTCCACTGGATGATACACCAGCCCTTGCCTTGGGTTCCAGCGATGTCAACCTGCTGGAGATGGCGTGCGCATACAGCACTATTTCAAACAATGGTAAGCACCACGACCCGGTATTGGTTACTAAGATTGTGGACCACGACGGCAAGGTGGTATATGAAGGTCCTTCTACAGAGGAGCAGGTGATTCCTTACAAGAGTGCCTTCCTGATGCAGCAGCTGCTCCAGGGCGGTATGCGAGAGCCAGGCGGTACTTCGCAGAGCCTTTGGGGATATGTAGGCAAATACCGTGACACCGAGTTTGGTGGAAAGACAGGTACTACCAACAACCACTCTGATGCCTGGTTTATGTGCGTCAGCCCTAAACTGGTAGTCGGTGCCTGGGTAGGTGGCGAATATCGCTGTCTCCACTTCCGCACCGGAGCCTTGGGTCAAGGTTCCCGAACAGCATTGCCAATATGCGGTTACTTCATGCAGTCTGTATTCGGCGATCCTGCCTTCCAGCAGTATCACGCCAAGTTCGACAAGCCACAGGATGGCGACATTACACGAGATATGTATATCTGCGCAAGCTATGCACCAAAACCAAAGGTAGATACCACCCGTGTGGATAGCACCGCATTCACAGAGGAAATCATCCTCGACGAAAACGGAAATCCTATTACCAAGGAGGTTCCTGCTGTCAAGTCGGAAGGAGAATCTTCAGCTTCAGGAGCTACAGAAGAAAAGAAAGAGAAGAAGAAGACAAAGCCAACAGAACAGCCTGTCAACTTCGACGACCTTTAAAAATAAAATATGATTGATCTCGACAATGCGGAGCTGCAGAATGCACTCCAAATCATACAGTTTACCCGTCGTTCGCTTTTCCTCACCGGAAAGGCGGGGACGGGTAAATCTACTTTTCTGCGGTACATCGCAGCCAATACCAAGAAGAAGCACATCGTTCTGGCACCTACAGGCATCGCAGCCATCAATGCCGGCGGAAGTACCCTGCACAGTTTCTTCAAGCTGCCCTTCCACCCCCTGCTGCCCAACGACAGTATGTATTCCGTGCGCAACATCCGGAATACATTGAAGTATAATTCCGAGAAAATCAAGATTATCCGTGAAGTGGAACTCATCATCATCGATGAGATCAGTATGGTGCGTGCCGACATCATCGATTTCATCGACAAGGTGCTGCGTGTGTATTGCCGCAATATGAGAGAGCCGTTCGGAGGAAAGCAGCTTCTGCTGGTGGGCGACATCTATCAGTTGGAACCGGTGGTAAAGGAGGATGACCGCAAACTACTGAATCCTTTCTATCGCAGCAGCTTCTTCTTCGATGCCAAGATCTTCCAGCAGTTCCAGCTCGTCAGCATCGAACTCAAGAAAGTTTATCGCCAGAGCGACCCTGTCTTCATCGGCATCCTCGACCATATCCGAACCAGTCAGGCGCAGAGTCAAGACCTGCAGCTGCTCAACCAGCGGGTGGGTGCCCAGCTAGACGAGAGTGATTCCAAGCTTGCCATCACCCTCTCCACCCGCCGTGACACCGTGGATTTCATCAACGAGAACCAGCTCAAACTCCTGCCAGGAGAGCCAACACTCTTCCGGGGCAATATCCAGGGCGAGTTTCCGGAAAGCAGTCTGCCTACCCCTATCGAACTGTATCTGAAGACCGGAGCACAGATTATCTTTATCAAGAATGATATCGAGCACCAATGGGTGAACGGTACCCTGGGCACCATCATCGGGTTCGATGTTGAGGATGATGCCAAGATATATGTGCGCACGGAGAATGGACAGGATGTGATGGTGGAACCTGCTACCTGGAGCAACATGCGCTATCATTTCAACGAGGTGGAAAAGAAGATTGAGGAAGAGGAAATCGGCAGATACGAGCAATATCCTATCCGACTTGCCTGGGCAATTACCGTCCACAAGAGTCAGGGTCTGACTTTCAATCAGGTCAAGATTGATTTCACGGGAGGAGTTTTTGCAGGTGGTCAGACTTACGTGGCTTTGTCGAGATGCACCAGTCTGGAGGGAATCAGTCTGCAGGAGCCTATCCGTCCCAGCGAGATATTCGTGCGCAACGAGGTGAAACAGTTTGCCCGCCAGTATAACAACCAGAACACCATCCACACGGCGTTGACGCAGAGCAAGGCAGACAGGCAGTATCACGATGCTGTAAAAGCGTATGACAAGGGTGACATGCAAGCCGCACTGGATAATTTCTTCCTCGCCATCCACAGCCGTTACGACATTGAGCATCCGCTAGCCAAGCGCTTTATCCGCAAGAAACTGAACAAGGTGAATGAGCTGCAAGCCGAGAACGAGCGCTTGAGGGAGGTGATCAAGCAGAAGGATGAGGAGAAGAAGAAGCAGGAGAAATTCCTGAAGCGCCTTGCCACGGAGTATGTCATCATGGGCAAGGAATGTGAGAAGGAGGGCATGAAAGAAGCGGCCATCACCAATTACAGGAAGGCGCTCACCCTCTATCCTAGCCATCCGGAGGCAAAGAGAAGGCTGAAGCACCTCACGGAATAATCAAGCCCCAAAAAGTTGAAGGCATCTCAGAGACCAATCATATAAAAAATGTGGTTGATAAAACGGAAAAACAAACCCGTTTTATCAACCACTTTTTTTATTGATTAAAATCTAACCTCATAGGACTTGCCCTTCTGAGTCTTCATCTTCTTCACCTTATCTCCATATCTTACCTGGCAAGGTTCGCCAGAGCCGGAGAGGATGACAGCCTTGGTAAGGCGGCCGTTGTCCCAATAGATATCTACCGTGAAGTTGCCCTTGGCACGGAGGCCCTTGATGGAACCCTTCTGCCATGCATCAGGCAGGGCTGGCAGGAGATGGATGAAGCCCATGTGACTCTGCATCAGCATCTCGGTGATACCCGCTGTTCCGCCAAAATTACCGTCAATCTGGAATGGGGCATGCGTATCCCAAAGATTATCCAGCGTACCATTCTTCAGCAGGTTGCCATAAAGCTTGTAGGCATGGTTGCCATCGTGCAGACGAGCCCACTGGTTCAACTTCCAACCCATAGACCAACCGGTTGCACCATCACCGCGATGCTCCAATACCACCTTGGAAGCCTTCGCCAGCACAGGAGTGGTGATAGGCGAAATGGTGCGGCCCGGATGCAGACCAAAGAGATGGTTCACATGGCGATGCTCATCCTTAGGATCATCTATATCCTTCGACCACTCCATCAACTGTCCGTAACGGCCAATCTGATAAGGAGCAATGTGCTTCAGGGCATCTTCCCACAGCTTGCGATCCTTGGCATCCTTGCCCAGAATCTTGCTGGCCTCTACCGCATCGAGCAGAATCTCACGAATCACGGCATGAGCGAAGGTTGCACCCTCGTCTATCGGTCCGTGCTCAGGAGATGTAGAAGGAGCTGCAGTATAGACGCCATCCTTGCGATGCCACAGATAATCTGTTGCGAAATTAGCACTTCCCTTGATGATATCGTATGCTGTCTCGATCAGGAACTTCTTATCTCGGGTATAGTCGTAATAATCCCAGAGATGGGTAGCCAACCATGGACCGGCAAATGGAGAGAAGTTCCAAGACATATCCTCGCTTGCCAGCGGAGAAGTGAAACCGAAGATGTTGCTGGATACAGATGTGGTCCAGCCACGGGTACCATAATATGACTTGGCAGTCTTCTCACCCGGCTTCACCTGTGTCTGGATGAAGTCGAAGAGCGGAAGCTCACACTCGCTCAGGTTGGTGGTGCATGCTGGCCAGTAGTTCATCTGGAGATTGATGTTGTTATGGTAGTCAACACGCCAAGGACCATCCACGTTGTTATGCCATACACCCTGCAGGTTGGCTGGCATGTTGCCAGGACGTGAAGAGGCGATGAGGAGATAGCGACCAAACTGATAGTAGAGCTGCTCCAGATAGAAATCCTTGGCACCCTTGCGGTAGTTAGCCAGGCGCTCATCGATAGGCATGTCGTTGGCATTAGCCGCATCATTCAGATTCAGGCTCACGCGATTGAACAGGCGACTGTAATCCTTGTAATGCTCATCCAGCAGCTGCGCATAGCCCTTACCTTCTGCCTTGCTCATCCAGTCCTGGGTAGTAGCCAGCGGATCCACGCCCACGTAGGTCTTAGGATCGTTGTAATCCGGATTATTGTTTGCCTTGTAATCGGTATCTGCAGAAATGAGGAATACCACCTCGTCGGCACCCTTTACGGTCAACTTTCCACCTTCGTTAGAAAGGCTACCGCCCTTATTGATGGCACGGATGCGGACAACATACTGCATATCGTTGTTATCGAGACGTGCATCCCAGAGCAGACCGTTCTTGCCGTCAGCCACCATCTTGCCTGTAGAAACAGGGTTAGGCGCATAAGAGAATACGAGATTCTGCTTGCCTGGACGGGAAGCCTTATATCGGATAGCCATCACATTTGCCGGATAAGAGATGAAATATTCACGCTGATAGCTCACTTCATCCTTGACGAAAGAAACGGTGGCCAAAGCAGAATCGAGCGACAGGGCACGGCGATATTTCGACATACCCACGGTGCTCAGTCCGGTCTCGATATACGCCTCGCCCATCGTGGTAAAGCTACCGAAACGGAATGGATCCTCGGCATAAGACTCGTATGGCACCGGACTGTTGAAGTTCTTGCGGGTAAGCTGCGAAGCCTTCTCCCAGTCGTTGGCAGCAAAGGCATCTCTGATTTCCTGCATCACATGGGCAGAATTCTTGTTTACATCCCAGTAATAAGCAGCCCCCTTCTTGGTATTCGGACCGCCACGCCAGAGCGTCTTCTCGTTCAGGGTGATGCGTTCAGCCTCTACCGATCCCAGGATATTGGCACCGATGCTTCCATTACCGATAGGCAATGACTTTGACTCCCAATCCGAATCCGGATTGCGGGAGGTATCACCAGCCGAGATAGGCTTCTTGTGAGTCCATTTCTCAGGATGGCCTCCATACCAAACTTGCTGTCCCTTCAGGGTTACAGGCGTGTCGAACCAGTAAGACAATGCTGTCTTATGCTGTGCGGTGGCAGAAAGTGCCCCCAGCATCGCAAAGGTTAAAATAGATACGGTTTTCTTGTTCATTATATATAATATTTAGTCTGATTACTTATTTTCAGATAATCGCTACAAAAATACGATTAAAAATCGACATATCCAAATATCGGGTCATAAAAAAAACGAGGATAACCAGCATTTTCTCAATACTTGCTATCCTCGTCTTGCTATTTCATATCGTTTCGGGTGGCTTAATACCACTGTACAGCATTCGAATAACCGCTTCGCTTATCATACTTCAAGGCATCCGTCAATGTGGCTGCATTGCATCGGAAGGTGAAGTTATAGCTGGTATATGGCGCCAGCACTACCGAACAGCTCATGTTGAAGCAGTGCAGGTCGCGAGCCAGACTTGCGGTGGTCATACTCAGCTTATGATTATCAAAATCATAACCGGAAGAGAAGCTGATGTTCCATCCGTCGCTGATACGAACGTTACCGCTCATATTCAGGTTCTGGGTGAACTTGTATGGATATCTCATCGATTTCTCATTGAACTTTTCTCTTCGGGTATCCTCACGCATAGTGACACCATATCCGAAGGTGAGCGACCATGGCATCTTGAATGCCATATAGCCGTCAGAGTCGGTCTTTGCTTTTCCGCCACCGCTCTTCTTGGCTCCCGTCTTTCCCTTCTCCATACTGTCGTCCACGTTGCTCTCTATGTCGGTATCCATACCTTCATCGTCATCGTCCTTGCGTTTGTTCTTGTCCTTGTCGTCCTCATCACTGCCTCCACCGAAGAGTTTCTTCAGTTTCTCTGGATTCAGGGTGAACGAGAAGTTCTGCGACATACCCTGGAATCGTCCGAACCTGCCCTTGCCCCACTCGGTGTGGTTACCGACATATACGTTTCCGTTGTCGTCCATCTCGTAAGCATAGGTGGCAAACACGGCGTTCATGTTGAAGGTATAGTTCTTCCACCATTTCAGTCGCAGGTTGATGTTCATATCACTCCAAGGGCGCACCTTGGCAGCGGTGTTGTAGCTCATGCTCACATCAAACGCATCAATGAGGCTCACCTTCTTCAAGCTGTCGTTCTTATCCCTCCATTTCATCTCCAGGTTGTTGCCCAGAGTGAAGGAAATGTTACCACTCTTACCCTTGCCCGGCACGCCGTAGAGGGCATTCTGATATGGCGAATAACTTACCAGCGATACATTGCCGTCGGCATCAGTCTTCTGATAAGTATCCCAATAGCCGTAATGCGATGCTCCGAAATCAGGTGCATAGCTGAAGCTTACCGTCGGGGTAATCACGTGGCGGATCCTGTCTATCCTGTTGCCGAACAGCTTGCGGTTAGGAATCCAGAAGCCGTAAAGCTTGGTAGAGAGTCCTATGCTCATGTTCCAGTTATATACGTTGTGGAATCCGTAGGTGGTATCGCAAACCTCTTTCTGCGCAGTGGCATCCCATGATCTCTCCACCTTGTTGGTGTACATACGGTCGGTGAAGTTGAACGAAGGATTCACGTTGAGATATTTGAAGAGAGTGAAGGATGCACTCACCGGAATCTGATGCTGCCATCCATTTCTCCAGTCCTTGATGAGCGAACTGTGCATCAGCTTATCCTCCTTGGTATTGATACTGTTGGAGATTTGTCCGGTATAGCTCATGGCTATCTTCTCGTACCATTTCTCATCACCCACCATCTTCTTTCTGCGGAAAGGATAGAAGCGGGAGATACTGATGTTCAGGTCGGGCAAGGTCATCGCTATGGATGAGTTACGCATATTCTGCGAGAGGTTTGCCGTAGAACTGAGCGACATTCCGATGCTCGAGAAAGTGGTGCTCCAGCTTACGGAAGAGGTTCTCGTACTCTGCGTCATCGTCTGAGGATTATAGAGCGAGTTGAGATTGTTGCGCTCATAGCTCGATGTGGCGAAGTTGACGCTTGCCGATAACGAACTGAACGGATTTGCCTTGGAATCCTGGCGGTGGCTCCACTGCACCTTGAAACTCTCCTGCTTGGTGAAGTCAGGCATTCCCTTATCACCCGTCTGCGTATCCTGGTAACTGAAGTAGAAGGAACCAGAATACTTGTATCGCTTGCGGTAATTGCTTGCCGCAGACAGTCCCCACGATCCCTTGGTGTAGATTTCTCCCAGCAGTTTCAGATCCCACTTGTCGCTGATGGCGAAATAATATCCACCGTCACGGAGATAGAAACCACGGTCGCTCTCATCACCATAGGTAGGCATGATGAAACCGCTGCTGTAGCTCTTGGTGAACGGGAAGAATCCGTATGGGATACCCAGCGGCATCGGCACATCGCAGACCACGAGATAAGCGGGACCGAAGATGACATCCTTGCCCGGGCGCACCTTGGCTCTGGAGAGCGAGATGTAGAAGTCTGGATGCGGATCATCGCAGGTGGTATATCTGCCATGCTGCAGATAGATGACACCCGAAGAATCTCGCTTCGACTTCATACCGGTGAGGAATCCATCCTGCTGCTCGGTATATACATTATTAATAAGTGCCTTCTTGCTCTTGAAGTTGAACTTGATGGTATCGGTATCATAGGTATCACTTCCCATCTTGAAGATCGGTTTTCCCTTGATGCCTCCATCAGCCATCGAGTCCTTGGTACCGCTGGCTCTCACATTGCTCTTGTCCAGATCCATCGAGATGCGGTCGGAGGTAAGATCCATGTTCTCGTACTTCACGTTCGAGTTTCCATAGAGATGCGCCACCTTGTGGTGGGCATCATATACCAGCGAGTCATCGGCCTGATACTGTACAGGTGCGTCGATGCCTCCTGATTTCTTTCTGTTGATACTGTCGAGTCGGATACTGTCATCCACCACCTTATTATGTTTCCATATAGCCTTCTGCAGGGAATCCATCTTCGTGGTATCATCAGGGGCATCCATCTCCATAGAGATTTTCTTGCCGAGGGAATCGGCAGTCACGGAGTCGCCCACAGCCACTGCAGTGGTATCAGCCTGCGTCTTCTTGTGTTTTCCAGCAGGCATACCCGGATTTGCAACCATCATGGCGGCGATGGATGCAAACATCAGAACAGCTATAGTTGATTGTTTTCTCATTCAGAATAAATATTCGAGTTTTACGTTGATTCAGGGCGTATGGGTACATCTGATATATCCCTATTCTTAGACCCAATAAAACTTCAGAAAATTATATTTTATTTTCAAACATTCGCTCCCATTCCTGGAAGCGCTTTACTCCTTCCTCGCCAAACTTAGCGAGACTTTTCTCTGCCTTTTCGATACTCTTTTCTTTGTCGAGATGAGTCTTGCTGAAGAATTTATCAGCATAGCAGATTACCTTCTCCTCCATGGTTTCCGGCAGAAAATCCTGGTGAGGCAGTGGCAGCTGCTGCTTCTCGATCTGCTCTTTCGTGATGCCGGCACCCGTGTGGCGCTCGCATACCCGAGCATATCGCTCATATCCTTCCTTGCGCAGCAGTTCGGCACCCAGTCGGCCATGACAGATGTAAGGCTGCGAACCGAAACAGTGAATGCCAGGAGCATCGGTCTGGAAGATTCCGATGTCGTGAAGCATGGCTGCTTCCTCTACAAACCGGGCATCCAGATGCAGTTCGGGATGAGACGAAACAATCTGTAGCGCTTTTCGCGCTACAGATTGACTATGTGTGATGAGGATACGGCGAAGCTCTGTATCCTCAGGATAATACTTATCAATAATTGCTTGATAATTCATAAATTCAATGTTTACTCAGCGTTGCGCTCAATGTAAGCGATGACATCACCCTTGCGGATCTTGCTGCCCTGCTTAGCATTGATTTCCACGAGCTTACCACCCAAAGCAGCAGGAACAGTCTCAAACTCACCCCATGGAGCGAGGATGTAGCAGAAGGCATCACCTTCCTTATACTCCTTACCGATGAATGGCTCTACAGCTGGCTGGCACTCGCCCTCGCCCTGGAACTCCCAGAAAATCTGACCGGCTACTGGTGCTACGATAGCATCAGCCTTGGCATGCTTGAACTCTGCGAGCTGAGCTGGAGTCAAGGTACTGCCGAGCTTGGCATCCTTTGCCTTCTGGAGGTCAGCCAGGAAGTTCTTCTTAGCCTGACCGCTCTTGAAGTTTCTATACTGCTCTGGGTGCATAGCGAGTTCGAAGAGCTCCTCATCATCCTGACCATACTCCCAACCGTTCTCGTCCATCTCCTTCTTGAAGTCGTCAAGTGCATTGCTGAGCAATGTGTGAGCATCTACATCTGTAAACTCACGGCCCTGCTTCTTGGCAAGCTCAACAAGCTCTGGATCAATCTCTCCAGGAATCTTACCACTCTTACCGAGAATCATCCCCCACATAGAATCATCCATCATCACGAAGCGGCCTTTGCCCTGCTCCATGGTGAGGAGGTTCATCAATGAGATGTTCTTTACATACTGGCTGAATGGTGTTACCAATGGAGGATAACCTACACGTGGCCATACATACTCTACCTCGTCGAAGAGCTTGATCAGGAGGTCATCCATAGACAACTCTTCCTCACCCTTCTTCTTGCGGATATTGTTGATGGTCTGACGCATACCGCCGAGGTCTGCCATCATAGAACCCATCATACCGCCAGGGAGACCACAACCGAGCAACAATGAAGACATGATCTTGTTACCTGGGTTGATGAAATATCCGAGCCACTCATCGATGAATTCCTGAGTCATGGCACGAGCCTTCATGTAAGCGCTCATGTTAATCTCAGGCACCTCGAAGCCCTCGTTCTTCAACATGCTGATGACAGAGATAACGTCTGGATGAACCTTACCCCATGACAATGGCTCAATGGCTGTATCGATGATGTCGGCACCATTGTTGCAGACCTCGAGGATAGAAGCCATAGAGAGACCAGGACCAGAGTGACCGTGATACTGGATGATGATCTCAGGATACTTGTCCTTGATCATCTTGGTGAGCTTACCGAGGAATGCAGGCTGACCGATACCAGCCATATCCTTCAAGCAGATTTCCTCAGCACCGGCAGCGATGAGCTGGTCGGCGATGTTCATATAATATTCGAGTGTATGTACTGGAGAGTTGGTGATACAGAGTGCACACTGTGGAGTCATGCCACCTTCCTTAGCCCACTTGATAGAAGGAATGATGTTACGAACATCGTTCAAACCATCGAAGATACGGGTGATATTGGTACCCTGCTTAGCCTTTACCTTGTACATGAGGGCACGTACATCGTCTGGCACAGGATACATACGAAGAGCGTTCAATCCACGGTCGAGCATGTGAGTCTTGATGCCCACCTCGTTGAATGGCTTACAGAATGCACGAACTGCATCATTAGGATTCTCACCAGCGAGGAGGTTAACCTGCTCGAAAGCACCACCATTGGTCTCTACACGGCTAAAGCAACCCATTTCAATGATAACTGGGGCAATCTTAGCCAACTGATCCTTACGTGGCTGGAACTTACCAGAACTCTGCCACATGTCTCGGTAAACGAGACTGAACTGAATTTTCTTCTTCATTCTTATTATTAAATTTCTTGTTTCCTAAATTTATATATAAAATAATGTGTATCTCCTGCCCCGAGCCTCATTAGAAGCCAAGGCATTCTATACCAAGGTGCAAAATTAGACAAAAAAATCGAGAAATCAGTCATTTCCCACAATTTATTATGGTTTCGGCACTGAAATTATTAATTATTAACTCACTTGCGTAGAGCCAAAGGTACAGGGCTGTTGTGTTTCACCAGGCTAATATCCATACGCCCTGAACCAACGGTCACCGGCACGTAGCGGAAAGGTAAAGGGCAAAAGCTTTCCCTAAACACAAACTTTTAAAGCAAAAACAACAAAAAAATGGCCGTAAAATTTTGTATTGTCTGCTTTTCTCTGTATCTTTGCATCCGTTTTTGAAATTTAAATCAATCAATAGGATAATACAAAAAAACAGATATGACAAATAATACGAACAAGCACACCTTGCCAATCTGGACGGAGGTGGAATACACAGCATTATGTAAGAACCCATATCTATCTACTCCTTTCTTCATCCCAAAGGAATCGAAGGTTTTCCTTTGCAAGGAAGATGGAAGCAGAGAGGAACAGAGAATGATCTTCCTGGTCTTCAAATCCACTGCTGCCGCAGAAGAGGACGAATGGGAAGATGACCCAATGCCGGGAGAAATGTGGGTAAAGCCTCTGGAAGATGATGATACAGAGGTATATGAACCTGCCAAGGTTATCTATCTGGGACAGGACATCGATGATTTCATCCAGGTGACCAGCGAGGACGAAAACACCATCACTTTTGACATCTACTGGCGCCATGGCGACGTGAAGGTAGAAAAGGCGGAGAAGACCGACGACGGCTTCGTCTGCAAGAAGGAGGACTTCGGTGACGAAGGCTTGCGCCTCACCCTGATTCCGGAAGAGGGAATTCCTTTCTCACTCTATCTTCAGATTCCATACATCGGCTTCTCGCTCTACGACAGCGAGGGCAACAAGGTACACTATGAACTGGAGGTAGCTCACGACAAGGTAGATGAGTATCGCTACGAATTCGTAGGTGATGACAACAACGACCGCTTCACCTTGCAGTTGGACGACAACAAACTGGTTTATATCTGCGTGCTCCGTCATGAGGATGCCCAGCTGGTGGTTCGCGACCAGCGCCAGCGCCTTGCCGTAGTAGATCAGATTCCGTCTGAGGGAAAATTGAGCGAACTGATGATGAATGCCCATTCTGCCCTGATCAAGAACAAGAACTACCGTTGGCGCATCAACATTGCCGGCAGCAGCATCGCACACGAGGTGGAGCTGGAGATTACTCCAGAAAGTCTCGTTGCCTTCATCAAGGAGCAGATGGCAAAGGGCATCGACATCGATACCCTGGGACAGAGCCTCATTGCCATGGAGCAGAAGTATGCCTTCCAGTGGTTCTGGCTGAAGGACAGCGACTGGAGCCATGATAATCCGATGTTCGACATGTTCATGAACCAGCTTGTAGCTTTCTCGTATGTAAGCCAGAAGCCTATCCAGGGCGACCAGTTGCAGGCTCGCAACAACAAGCGCAAGATCAAGCGTTGCGCCAAGCTCATCAAGGCTCACCAGAAGGGCGAGATCAGCCTTTGGGATGAGGATGAGGAGCAGCGCAAGGAGATTCTCCATCTCTTCAGCACCTTCCACAGTCCTTTCGTAGAGATTCTGGAGTCATTGAAGGATGAAGAAACTGAAGAAGAAGCATAAGAATAATGATGTAATATAGTTCAACATTCATCTCTATCTTCTCAAACGCCCGGAAAATGGGATATCCGGCGCAATTGAAATCTCCCTATAAGCACAGTTTTTTCTGGCTTATAGGG
>ERZ791709.317-NODE-317-length-20247-cov-3.13857_pt1 | contig 20247 bp, 16 predicted proteins | sample MGYA00509955_ERZ791709 | MGnify/ENA primary metagenome ERZ791709 (study PRJEB30046, sample SAMN00715153) | human gut metagenome | study: EMG produced TPA metagenomics assembly of the A metagenome-wide association study of gut microbiota in type 2... | reverse complement strand
GGACGAAGTGGCGCAGGAAGTGGAGGACGTCATCGGCCTGCCCTGCCTCGACGCGCCCCGCGTCTCGGCCAAGACCGGCCTGAACATCGATCAGGTGCTGGAGCGTGTGGTCAGCGACATCCCCGCCCCCACCGGCGACCCGGACGCCCCCCTCAAGGCCCTCATCTTCGACAGCATCTACGACAGCTACAAGGGCGTCATCGTCTATATCCGCGTCTTTGAAGGTACGGTCAAGCCCGGCGACACCATCCGCCTGATGGCCACCGGCGCACAGTTCACGCTGGTGGAAGTGGGCCACATGGGCGCTACCAGCCTGACCCCCTGCGACCAGCTGCAGGCTGGTGAGGTCGGCTACCTGACCGCCAGCATCAAGACCGTGCAGGACACCCGCGTCGGCGACACCGTCACCCTGGCCAACGATCCCACCCCCGAGGCTCTGCCCGGCTACCGTCAGGTCAAGCCCATGGTCTTCTGCGGCATCTACCCCGCCGACGGCGCAAAGTACCCCGATTTGAAGGACGCGCTGGAAAAGCTGCAGCTCAACGACGCCTCCCTGACCTTTGAGCTGGAAACCAGTGCCGCGCTGGGCTTCGGCTTCCGCTGCGGTTTCCTTGGCCTGCTCCACATGGAGATCATCACCGAGCGTCTGGAACGCGAGTTCGACCTCGACCTCATCACCACCACACCCAGCGTCCGCTATCGTCTGACCCTGACCGACGGCACCGTGGAGATGATAGACAACCCGTCCAGCTACCCCGACCCCTCCAACATCGTCAAGCAGGAGGAGCCCTTCGTGGACGTCCACCTCTACACCCCCAACGAATACGTCGGCAGCCTGATGGACCTGTGCCAGAACAAGCGCGGCGTCCTCATCGACATGAAGTATATGGACGACGTGCGTGTGGACCTGCACTACGCCCTGCCGCTGGGCGAGATCGTCTACGACTTCTTCGACGCCATCAAGAGCCGGAGCCGCGGCTACGCCAGCTACGACTACGAGTTCAAGGAGTACCGCGAGAGCGACCTCGTCAAGCTGCAAGCTGGACTTCCTGCTCAACGGCGACCCCGTGGATGCTCTGTCCATGATCGTCTTCCGCGACAACGCCTACGCCAAGGGCCGCCGCATCTGCGAGAAGCTGCGGGACAACATCCCGCGCAACCTCTTCGAGATCCCCGTTCAGGCGGCCATCGGCGGCAAGATCATCGCCCGCGAGACGGTCAAGGCCATGCGCAAGGATGTGCTGGCCAAGTGCTACGGCGGCGACACTCAAAAAAAAGCTGCTGGAAAAGCAGAAAGAGGGCAAAAAGAAAATGCGCCAGCTGGGCAGCGTCTCCCTGCCCAGCGAGGCGTTCACCGCCGTGCTCAAGCTCGACAGCGACGACGATTGATATTGATTTTTCCGCTCCCCTCCCGCCCAGAGGGGAGTTTTTTTCATGTCTGGCGGGCGGCTAAGAATCTTAGTTTAAATCTTGACCTTTCTTCCGACATTGTGTACAATGAGACTATACTAATCATGTTGTCATTTTATGTCATTTGGTGGCGAACAGAGGAACTTTTCGCACCCAGAAATAAAACGAGAAGGAATGGATGCAACGATGCGGATCGCGATGGTAGGGCATAAGCGTGTTCCCTCACGGGAAGGCGGCATTGAGGTCGTGGTGGAAGAACTGGCGGCGCGGATGGTCATACACGGCCGCACCGTCACCTGCTACAACCGCTCCGGCCATCACGTCAGCGGCAGAGAATATGACGCTGAGCATCTGGACGAGTACCGGGGCATCCGCCTCAAGCATCTGCCCACCATCGACCGCAAGGGCCTCGCTGCTGTGACATCCAGCTTTTTCGGCTGCCTTGCGGCGGCTTTCGGCCCCTATGACGTGGTCCATGTCCACGCGGAAGGCCCTGCCATGTTCTCCTGGATCCCCCGCCTGACCGGCAAGCGGGTCATCCTGACCATCCACGGTCTGGACTGGGCGCGGGACAAGTGGAAGGGTTCCTTCGGCTCCTGGTACATCCGCATGGGTGAAAAGACTGGTGCGCGGTGCGTCCATGAGATCATCGTGCTCAACCACAGCACCCAGAAATACTTTCTGGACACCTATGGCCGCACCACCCACTATATCCCCAACGGCGTCAACCCTGCGGCCCCTGTCCCCGCCGACATCATCCGGGAAAAGTACGGCCTCGAAAAGGACTCCTACATCCTCTATCTGGGCCGGATGGTGCCGGAAAAGGGCTGTCACTATCTGGTGGACGCCTTCAAAAAGCTTGACACTGACAAAAAGCTGGTCATCGCGGGCGGCTCCTCCGACACCCACTGGTACATGGACGAGCTGAAAGAGCAGGCCGACGGCGATGAACGGGTCATCTTCACCGGCTTCGTGGACGGTCAGCTGCGGGAAGAGCTCTACAGCAACGCCTACCTCTTCGTCCTGCCCAGCGACCTTGAGGGAATGCCCCTCTGCCTGCTGGAAGCCATGAGCTATGGCAACTGTGTCATCACCTCCGACATCGAGGAGTGTGCCAACGTCATCCACGACAACGGCATCGTCTTCCGCAAGGGCGATGTGGACGACCTCGCCCAGAAGCTCACCTACGCCCTCAGCCACCCCAACACCGTCCGGATGTTCAAATGGCTCGCCGCCGAGTACGTCTGCACCCGCTTCCCGTGGGAGCGCATCGTGGAGGAAACGCTCACGCTCTACGAGAAAAAATAATGGCATTCAAAAAAGCGCCTGCTGCATTCGCAGCAGGCGCTTTTCTCTTTAGCGCAAATTTTTCTGCATCCGGCGGTCACGCCCGCCGCGCAGAGTCTGGATAAAATCGAAATAGGCCAGTGCCAGCCGGTATTGCTTCCGTTTCAGGATGCACAGTCCCACCCACTGCCAGCCGCCCCCCCCGCCAGCCACTTCGCCGCCCGGGGTCGCTCGCAGGCCTTTCTCAGCCACTGGATGCGCTCAGCGTTCGGCATCGTGTCCCGGACGAAGGAGAGCTTGCGTGCTGATTCCAGCACGACACACAGTGCCTCCCGCCCGATAAGGTCGTCATACTCCCCAGGCGTCGGGGCATGGCGGCGCACCACCTCGTCGAACTCCGCCCGCCGGGCCGCGGCTTCGTCGCTGAAGTAGGCCTTCTGGAAGCTGGTCATGGTAGAGGACGGGCGGATATTATAGATGTAATAGGCGCTGCGGAGATAGACGATGCGCCGGAAGTGGGCGGGGAGTGCGCGTCCAACAGCTGGGTAAAAAAGTGGGCGTCTTCGCCCACACGCAGCGTGGTAAAGCGTAAATCATATTTTTGCAGGTAGTCCCGGCGGCAGAACCGCACCCAGGGTACCGACTCATATTTGGCCTTCCGGAAATCCTGCCAGAATTCCTCGTAAGTATACACCCCGCTCAGCGCAGGCAGATTCGGCCCGCTGCGCCGCAGGGCGCTGCCGTCCTTATCGAGAAACTGCTTGTAGTAGCCATAGACCACCACGTCGGCGTCGGCCTCCCGGGCGGTGCGGAGGGCGTTTTCCAAAAGGTCCGGCAGTACTTCGTCGTCCGAGTCCACATAGCAGATGTACTCACCCCTTGCGTGGTCGAGGCCAAGGTCCCGGGCCGCGTGGTCGAGGCCAGGGTCCCGGGCCGCCCCTTGGCCGCCGTTTTCTTTGTGCAGCGCATGGATGCGGGCGTCCTTTACCGCATATTCGTCGCAGAGTTCTCCGGAGCCGTCGGTGCTGCCGTCGTCCACAAGCCAGACCTCGAAGTCCTGCCAGGTCTGGGCCTGTAGGGATGCCACACAGCGGGGCAGCAGCGTTTTGATGTTATAAACCGGAACGATGACCGAAACGTCGGGCATAACGGACTCCTTATCTCTTCTCGTACACCTTCAAAAAGCGGTCGGCGAGGGCGTCCCATGTGTTCTCATGGATGACCGTCTCATAGGCCGCCTGCTCCATCCGGGCCTTCTTTTCCGGGTCAGCGGCAGTGTCCAGCAGGGCTTTCGCCCAGCGGGCCGGGTCCGATTTTTCCAGCACAAGGCCGTTCTCACCGCTGCGCAGCAGCATATCCGCACCGCCGTTGGGGGTGGTCAGCACCACCCGGCGGAAGAACATCGCCTCCAGCAGCACCATGCCGAAAATTTCGTACTCCGTCGGCAGCAGGAAGAGATCCGCCTGCTGGTAGACCCCCTTCATCTGATACTGGGGGGCTTTTTTCTGCCAGAAGACGCAGCTTTCCAGTCCCTTTTCCCCGATGGCCGCTTTCACGCTGTCCACATACTCCGCGTCGCCGTCGCCGATGATGTAAAGGCAGGCGTCCGGGTCGCTTTTCCGCACTTCGGCCAGCACATCCAGCAGGAAGAAGGGGTCCCGCCGGGGCTCGATGCGGCCGATATAAAGCAGCTTCAGGCCCGTTTTCTGCGCCCGCATCTTCTGCTCGAGTTCAGAAATTTCCGGGCCAGCTCGCTCTTGGTCAGAAAACGGGTGCCACGGCGGCGGTAGCGCCCCACGAAGAGGGCGTCGAACACTCTGCACATCCGGTTATAGTTCTTGTTGAAGGGCGAGTAGTAGGGGCCGTGGTAGACCACCGTCTTTTCGGGGTATTTCCCCGCCAGATGCCACGAGAACATCTGGTTATACTCGGCGGTCTGCAGCACATCATACCGGGCAAAGAGCTTCTCCTGCCCTCCGAACCAGACGTTTTTGAGCAGGACTTTCCCGTGGCGGTAGAAGACGTTGATGGGCTTTGCACCCTCCACCTCGACCTTTACGGTCATCTCGTCGCCGTCCGTCCAGAACAGGATGTCGGTGGGATGGCCGCGCTTCACCAGCGCCTTTGCAAGTCCCACTTCCTGAATATTGTAGGTGTTCTTGGTCACGTCCAGCACGCTGGGCCAGGGGCGAACGATGAGTATTTTCATAGCGGTATCCTCACTGTCTGAGCTGGTCGGCAATATCGGCGTCCACGATCTCCTCGCCGGACTTATGACGCAGCTGCTCCTGCGACGCGGCGCTCAGGCCGTTGTTGACCACGCAGTTGAGGTCGCAGGTGGAGCAGCGGTCCAGCTCTTCCTTCGACACCTTGCCGTCCCGGTAGTCGCGGCAGACTTTCAGCTCATACATACTGTAAGGAGTCTTGGTGAACAGCGCCTTGAACTTATGGGTCAGTACCCAGAAGCCCGGCTTCCAGATATATTTGTGCATGGCCGGCGAGACGGAGCCGATCATCCAGCAGTCGCGGTCGCAGTGGCGCACCTTGGCGCGGACAGCCTCTGCCTCAGGACTGCTCCACAGCTCGTCCCAGCTCTGGGTGTTCAGGTTGCCCATAACTTCCTTATCCTTGGTGCCGTTGCAGGGCATGACGTCGCCGTAGGGGTCGATGAAGAAGGTATCGAAGCTCATATCACAGGGCAGCAGACGCTTCTGGCCGTAGAGGTAGTTGATGAGGCCGTGGTTGAAGTAGGCGCGGAACCACTTTTTGGGCGAATTGCTCCGCAGCAGCTCGTTGATGAGGGCCTCGAAGTTCTTCGCCACCATGGGGCGGTCGTGGATGATGTTCTTGGCCTCCACGAAGTAGAAGCTGTTGTGCAGGGTGGCGGTGGCGAATTCCATCCCCATCTCATCCGACAGGCGGTAGAGGGGGACGAGGTCGGGGGCGTTCTTGTCCTGCACGGTCATGCCGAATCCCACATCCTTCATGCCCATCTCCCGGAGTTTTTTCAGGGTGGTGTAGCCGCGGTTGTAGCCGTCGGCGAGGCCGCGTATCTCGTTGTTGGTCTGCTCGAGGCCCTCGATGGAGATGCGGATGCCGATGTCGGGGAACTCTTTGCACAGATCGAGGATACGGTCGGTGAAGAAGCCGTTGGTGGAGATGACGATGCGGTCCGACTTCTTCCGCAGCTCCCGCACGATGTCCTTCAGATCCGTGCGGATAAAGGGCTCGCCGCCGGTAATGTTGGTAAAATACATGGGCGGCAGCTTGCGGATGGTCTCGAGGCTGATCTCTTCCTCGGGCTTCGAGGGTGCCTTATAGCGGTTGCACATGGTGCAGCGCGCGTTGCAGCGGTAGGTGACGATAACGGTTCCGTTCAGTTTCTTGGTTGCCATGAATCCTTCTCCTCCGTTTTTATCCCTGATACAGGGGCATCAGTTTTTCCGCATATTCTTCCACAGTGTCAAAGCGGGTCGTCTCGCAGGCTCTGGTATAAGCGTCCAGCCGGGTGCGGTCGTCCCAGAGGGCGCGTGTCTTCTCTGTCAGCGCGTCCGCGTTCCCGCTCCCGAACAGCTCGCCGTTCACGCCCGTGTCGATAAGCTCCGGGATGCCGCCGATGTCTGCGCCCAGCACCGGCGTGCCGTACATCAGCGACTCCATCACCGAGAAGGGGCAGTTCTCATACCACTCCGACGGGTAGACGCTGAACCGCGCCTCCACAATGAGTTTTTCGAGGGCCTTGCCCGACTGGAACCCCACATTTTTCAGGTTCTGGATGCCGGCCAGCTCCCCTTCCAGCGGGCCGCTGCCTGCCGCCACAAAGGGGATGTCCGGCAAGGCCTTGCAGGCTTTCAGGAAAGTCTCGATGCCCTTTTCCTTCGCAAAGCGGCCGAAGTAGAGCACATAGTTCTGTTTTTCCACAGCCGGGGCTTTCTTTGTGGAAATAAAGTTGTGCATCGCCACCGTTTTGCCCCGCAGGATGGGATCAGAGTCCAGCTTTTTCTTCATGAACTCCGAGCAGCAGACAATGGCGTCCAGCTTTTTGTAGACCTTTTTCCACCGCCAGAACGCAGCCTCCGCAAAGCCGATGGCGCTCTTGGCCGTAGAGCCGTGGATGCACTTATTCCGGATGCAGGACGTGAGCTTCCCGCCGAGGCAGTCTTCGCAGACCTGTCCGTCCATCCGACAGCACATATGATTCGGGCAGACCAGCTGGTAGTCGTGGGCCGTGTAGAGGATGCGGCAGGCGTGTCCGCTCTCCTTCCGCCATTTGTCCGCCTCGAGGATGATGCTGGGCGTCAACTGATAGTTGAAATTGTTGAGATGGATAACATCCGGTCGAAAATCGTCTAAATCGCCCAGCACCAGCCGCAGCTTCTGCCGGGCCTCGGAAGAATAAATGGTCTTGAGCGGGTATGTAAGCTTCGTCAGCTTGCTGCCGCCGTGGAAATCCATGCTGCCGGTGTAGGCATCCACCCGGTTGCCCACACAGCGTCCCTCATGCTCCATCCCGAAATACTGCACCTCATGGCCCATCCGTTCCAGCTGCTTTCCCAGCTCGAACATATAGGTCTCAGAGCCGCCGTTGGGGTAGAGGAATTTGTTTATCATCAAGACCTTCATCTCGTCCGCTCCTCACTTTTATACACAGATGTGGAAATCTTCCTCCACATTTTCTTCTTTTCCCTTTTTGTTCCGCTTCTTCTGGCGGCTTTCCTTCACCACGGCCAGTGGTTCTCTCTCGGGATCGACGAGCTCACTGTTTTCCGAAATTTCCAGGCACCACACCATAATAGCCATCCGGTACAGGACGTTGATGGGATAATAGAAGGAAGTATTATCGGTCAGGTAGGTGAAGAAGACATAAAGGTTCATCGCCATCAGCGCATAGGCCGGTATCTCGGTGTACCGCTCCTCCACCCGGTGGATGCGGAATGCCAGCTCAAAGAGTATCCATATCCACCAGCACCAGAAGCCCACTTCCAGATACAGCTCCAGATAGACATTGTGGGTAGCCGCCGTGGCCAGCGGATAGCTGGGGTCTTCGGTGGCGTAGGTATAGATGAAGCGGATGCCCCGGCCCATATAGGTCGGCAGCAGCTCGAAGAACTGGCTGAAATATCCGTAAAGGATGTCGCGATACATCAAATCGACGCCGAATTCATTGGCCAGCTCCACGAACAGACCGGATTTTATCATCCAGAGATAGAAAAAGATGCAGCCGCCTGCCACGAGCGCAATGACATCCGTAAGCAGCTGCAGATGTCTCGGTCTCCACTTGCAGAGGATATGGTACATCACCGCCGCACAGAACACCGCCGGGACAGCGATGCGCTTGAAACCCAGCGTGAAGAACAGCGCCGAGATAAGGAAGCAGACGGCCTGGGTCTTGTGGTTTTTCTCCTTGTGGATGGCGTAGTAGATGAGCATGACGCCCCAGCCGTAGACCATATCGTGCAGCTCCATCTGGCGCATCGCACCGCCGGTGTCGTCCGCAAAAGTAATGAGCAGACGAATGTACTCCGAAATAAAAGTCCCGATGCCTGCACTTGCAGCCACCTGCAATGCCACTAAGCCGTTTGCCATCGTCATCCCCACCAGCGTCAGGGGCATAGTAGCCTCACCGAACAGGTAGATCGCCGCCGACGCGAACATCAGGTTCGTGAGCATATAGAAAATGTTCAGCGAACCGCGCAGGATGTAGTTGAAGGTCTGGAACTCCGTGATCCAGATGGCCACCGACCACATCCAGAACATCAGATAGGGAAAAAAGAAAAGCGCAAAGAAGCGCAGGCAGAAGATAGCCCGGTTGAACATCGGGCGGAGAAAAAACATTGCACAGGCCCACCCGAAGATCAACAGATTGATGGCATATTTCAGACCCACCGGCAGACGGTAGCAGGCACAGTAAAAGCTGAGGAACATCAGCACGATATAAAACGCCGCGCTGACCAGCTTTAACGGTTTGCTCTCAAAAACATCCATTTGTTGACTTTCCCTGTCTTATTTCCCTCGCCGCGGCTCAGTTCACATCCACGACCACCAGTTCCGGCTGATTGAAGATGCGCGGATACGGCTCCGAATCGCCGAGGCCGCGGCTGATGACCACCTGCGACTCTCCCATCTGGTTGACACCGCTGGTGTACTTGGGCAGAAAGCCCTGGCTGGTAGACCACAGGCCATGCCCGCCGATGCGCACCTGTCCGCCGTGGGCGTGGCCGCTGAGCACAAGGTCGAACTTTTCGTCGGCCAGCGAGGTGTCCAGCACCTCGGGGCAGTGGCAGATGAGGATGGTGCAGACATCATCCAGCGCATTCGTCTCGTCATTCAGCGCGTCGGCCACTGCGCGGGAGTTTTCACCCGTTCCAGCTGGGCACGGGGCCACTCGAAGAAGCCGCCGATGCGCAGCTTTTTGCCGTTGATGACGGCGTCCTCATACGTTCCGTTCATCCAGTGAACGCCGGTGGCCTCGATGTCGTCAAAAATGGTATCGCATCCGTTGGCGTAGCGGGCCGCCCACTCGTGGTTGCCGGGGGCATAATACACCGGTGCAATGTCCACCAGCTGACGCATCAGACTCAGCACAAGGCTGTAGTCCGGGTTTGTGTCAATATCCATGTCGCCCGCCACTGCGCGCTGAGGTCGGGCGCAAGGTTGCGCACCTTCTGCACAAGGTCGGCGTTGTCGGTGCCGTACTCGCTCAGATGCAGGTCGGAAAGCAACACGATGCGCAGGTCTTCCACCGGCTTATCCACCGTGACGGTATAAAAAGTCGTGATGAAGCTCTTGTTCATCTGAAGGTTATACAGCAGGATGCTGCCCAGAACGAGGGCCATCAGCAGCAATATGAGCAGCAGCCGTACCAGAAAATGCAGTATCTTTTTTATCATAGTTCACTCTCAGCTTTTGGACACCAGCGGCGAGGCAGCCGCATTCTTCGCGTTTTCGGCCTCCTGACGGGCTTTTGCGTCTGCACAGCGGCGGATGGACAGCCGCAGCAGAGCGCGGATCTCATAGGCGTTATCTTTGGCCGAGTTGGCGATGCCCACAAAGATGCAGGGGCCGAACCGGGCGAACTCGGTCTTGGCCAGCAGACTGCCCAGCCGGTTGACGCAGTTTTTCGCCAGATTGAAGCTGCAGTTTTCCAGCAGGACGATAAAGTGGCCTGCTCCATTGTAGCCGACAAAGCCCAGCGTGCGGAACACATACTGCAGCTGGTCACCCAACAGGCGCAGCGCCTTGTCACCATCGTTCCGGCTCATAGCCGAAAAATCCAGCTGGATGTAGATGATGGTGAACTGGCCCTTCAACCGTGTCGTACTGTAGTGGTCGATGGCGGCATCACAGCGCTCGCGGTTGGGCAGGCCGCTCTTCTTGTCCACATAGAGGTAGTAATCCACAAAGTCGCCCAGACGACCCATGAAGATGGCGCAGAAGCATCCCACAAAGAGAAAGAGCACCACCGACAGGGCCGCATAGAGTTTCAGGTTGAGTTTCTCGATGACAACGATGCTGTTCTTCATCTCGATGTTGTCCGCACCATTGACCTGATTGAACTCGTCGATGGTCATGAGTGCGAGGTCATACAGGCTCGTGAACTTTTGCACCAGCTCGTCGATGCGGGCGCTGGCCCACTGTGCCTCAGCACTGCGGGGGTCGGTGTTCTGGGTCACATCGGCGTAAATGTCCAGGATCTCCTGCGCCTTCCCCTGCGCAATGGTGGCGTCGATGAGCTTGGCGTGGAGGTCGGCATAGTTCTGGATGAGTTTATCGTAGGTGGTGGTCACATTGCCGGAGGGCTGGACCCTCGAGTCCCGCACCACATCGGTGATGATCTGGGTATCACTGCCGTCCGAGTTGCTGTTGGGGGTATAGACCGCCGCACCGTCCAGCGTCTTATCGCCGAACTGGTCGATGATGCTCTTGGCCTCTGCGATATTTCCGTTCAGGCTGTCGATCTGGAGCTGGTAGCGCATCACGATGTTCTTCTCCGTATTGACCAGAAGAGTATGGTCCCGCACCAGCTTATGATTGACGATATAGGCGTAGAGGTCGTTCAGGGTGTTCTGGGTCAGATACTCGTACTCCGACACGAGGTCCGAGAACGAGTATCCCGATCTCACACTGTAAAAGCCGTATTTTTCGTCGGCCTTCTTCTGAAGGTAGGCCACGCTCTCGTTGGCGTTATTGCGCAGGATCTCCACGCAGTCGATGTACTCGTAGTTCGCCACCGAGACATTGCTGGCGTTGTTGGGGAACAGCGCCGAGTCCACATGGGTCTCGCTGTAATACTTGAAGTAGTTCGTCAGCACCGTGTCCAGCACATTGCGGGCGTAGTCGGTGGCGTCCTTGCTGGCCACGGTGAACGAAACGGCATAGATGGTGGGGTAATATTCATACTCCTCACCATCGGCAAGCGCCGTCTCTTTTTTGGTCTGCTCATCCTCCGGGATGACCTCTTTGACGGAGATCTTGGAGCGGATGCTCTCGGTGCTGGCTGTCAGCCCCAGCTGCTGGATGGTCTGGTTGATGACCGAGGCCGACGTGATCTCGGTAGGGTCTATCCTGGAGCCGTCGGCGTTCTTGCCCTGACTTGCATTCGCGTTGGTGTACTGGATGATGGCTGTGGCCGTATACGACTGCCGCGACGAAATAAACTCATACACGCCCAGACAGCCTACCGCCGTGATGAGCATGATGAGGAACCACCACTTTTTGAGGTAGCGCAGCAAATCAAAACTTTTCATTCTTCCTCCATCCTGTCAAAAAGACGGATGTCATTCGTTTTCTGCCTGCAGGCGTTCACGCTGCCGCTGGCAGCTCATCTTGACGACAGCAGCCAGATACCACACGGTGCATATCAAAGCCGCCAGCATCACGCTGGGCTTGATGTTATACCGTTTGATAAACGAGGACTCCGGCCCGTTGAACACCAGATATCTGCTGATGTGCTGGGCATAGCAGTCGGCGTCCAGCTCCCGCGTTGCGCTCACGATGCTGGCGAGCTGCTGGGTGATGACATCCACCATCGACTGGGCCACCTGCAGTTCCTGGGCCTCGGTGGGCTGCTCCAGGGCCGTGATCTTGGAATTGTTGGTCGTGATGGTCTTCTGGGCGTCCACAGCCGAGCTGAGCAGCTCATTGGCCCGCAGGGCCAGATCGTCGATGCCGACCTTGGTGCGGGACATATAGAACGAGCCATCGCTGTCGTAGGTAGGAATGAGCACCGAGGAGACCATCTTGTTGTTGTAGTTGTCCAGGATGTCCATAAAGATGTCACTCTTCTGGGAGTCGCTCATCTCGCCCCACCGCAGGGTGCGGTTCAGCTCGTTGAGGTCGTCGATGCAGCGGGCGTTGTTCTTGGCCACGCCGTTTTCCCAGATATAGCTCTGGTACTCCGAGAGAGTGTAGCTCTGCAGATTCTGTACCTGCTTTTTGATGGCACTGTAACTCTGGCCGCTGGTGGACAGATAGGAGCCGGCCTGGTCGTTGCGCACCGTGAGATAATTGTTGATGCGGCCTATCATCATCTGGAAATAAGAGCCTATCTCCTCGTAGTCCATATCGGAATAATCAAAGCTGATGTCCAGCGAGGCCGCATTGATGCGGTAATCTGCCGTAAAGCGCTTGAGATAGACCCGGCATATCTGGTCGAGGAGATCCTGCACCGTGATCTTGCCCCAGAGCGACCACGGCAGTTTGAGGCCGATGTGATAGGACGAGCTGATGTAGTAGTCATCCTCCTTCGTCACGAGCTTGCTGTTGGTCGGCGAGATGGAGATGCAGTCCGCAAGCTCACTGGTGGTCAGGTCATCCTGCAGGCCGGTGGCCTGTAAGATAGCCTCAAGATACTCCTGCGTCAAAAATTCCGATTCGCTGAAGCGGGCGCCGTTGGGCGTCTTGCCGGTCACGCTCTCTTCGTAGTTCAGCGACATGGTGGTAGTGGCCGAAAAGCTCTTGACCGTGGTCAGTACGCACATGAACGTCACGACCGCCGGCGCACACACGACGCCCACGACGAACAGCCGCCTCACCTGCCGCAGAAAGACTTCGCACAGGAGCCGGATAGAAAGAGTATCGAGGAAACGCTGGAACGATGTAAGCACCGACTCCCGTTCCTCACGGCGGGATCCACGCTTGCTGCGGGAGGACTTCTTTTCTGCCGGAGCGGCCTTTTCTGCGCTTTCGTCCCCTTCCGGCACCGCTGCTCCGGTGGTATTCAGAGCTGCCGTGGAGTCGTCCTGCTCCGCCGGCTGGGGCGCAGCTGCCTCGGGCTGACTGGCTGGCTGAAGGACATTGAGCTTCCGCTTCACAGACTTCGGCGGGGCCGGAGGCGTCAGGACAGGCTCCACCGGCGGGATGGCGGACGGCGGCGCAGCGGGCGCGGTATAGGTATGCTCTTCTTCTGCCACCTCGGGCTGCAGGGCCGGGGCCGCAGTCTCCGGGACGGAGTTCTCCTGCTTTGCCCTGCCAAAGAGCGAGCGCTTCTTCGCGTGCTTTGCGGCATGGCGCGCAGGCGCAGAGCCACGCCCGGATGTCTTTTCCGGGCTGGCCTTGTAGACCCTCTGATTCGGTTCTTTCCGCGCTGATCTCATCCGCAGTTTCCTTTTTGTTCTCTTATAGGTACGTCCTCCGATTGGCCGGAGAGTATACTTCAACTACTTTATAATACCTCAAATCGTTCCCAAACACAACTGTTACGTCCTCTTTCACATCCGAACTGCCCGTTTTCTCCGGGAGTACCGGAGGCGGGGGCTTCGCCGAACTGTGATTTATGAAGAAGGTTTTCGGAAGGACCGCTTATCAGGCAGGCTGTGCCTTGTTGGCATTCTTCTTGCCCGTCATGAAGCAGTAAGCCATGATGAGCACGCATCCAGCAATGCCGATAATATCAGACATGGAGCTGGGCAGGATGAAGATGAAGGCCACAACATAGCAGGCGATGCGCTCCCACATCTTCAGGGGACGGAACAGGTAGCCAGCGATGCCGCAGGCCAGCAGATAGGTGGCTGCAATGACGATGCAGTATGCAATGATGATCTCCACCATCGTGCCTTCCAGCAGGATAGCGGGACGATACACAAATGCAAAGGGGACGATGAAAGCGGTGATGGCGAAGGAGAATGCCTTCCAGCCGGTCTTCCATGCGCTTGCACCCGCGATGCCTGCTGCAGTAAAGGATGCCAGACAGACGGGAGGAGTGATCTGAGCCACGACACCGAAGTAGAAAATGAACATATTGGTGACCAGAGCGGAGATGCCCAGACCCTGGATAGCCGATGCGAACAGAGTGACAGCGATCAGGTAAGCGGCCACGGTAGGCAGTGCCATGCCCAGCAGCAGGCAGCCCAGAGCGGCGATGAGCAGTGCGATGAACAGGCTGCCCTCACCAGAGGTACCGATGAGCTTTGCGATCTTGACGGCAACGCCGGAGTTGACCACGATGCCGATCATGATGCCGCAGGCAGCGGTGGGGATCGCAATGTTTGCGGCCTGACGGACGCCGTCCATCAGGGTCTGGAGCAGCTTGCGGGGACTCATGCGGGTCTCAGGAGAGATCGCTGCGATGATGATGGAGAAGATGGTGCAGTAGATCGCGGAACGGGGCAGAGAGTAGCCCATGATGATCATGACGACCAGAACGATGATGGGCAGCAGACGGTACACGCGGGGCAGGATGGGCTTGCCTTCGTAATGTACGCCGGAGTCTTTGCCCAGACCCTTCTTCTTTGCGATCATGTGGACAAGGATGAACACGGCGAGGAAGTAGGCCACAGCGGGCAGGACGGCTGCTGCTGCGATCTGCGCATACTGCACACCGATGATCTCGGCCATGATGAATGCGCCAGCGCCCATGATGGGGGGCATGATCTGGCCGCCGGTGGAAGCAACAGACTCGACTGCTGCCGCCTCTTCGGGGTCATAACCGGTCTTTTTCATCAGGGGGATGGTCAGAACGCCAGTGGTGGAAACATTTGCGATCGCAGAACCAGAAACCATGCCCAGCAGGCCGGAAGAGATGACAGCTGCCTTTGCGGGGCCGCCGACCGTCTTATCGCTGAGCTTCATGCCGCCGTCGATCAGGACACCGCCGCCGCCGCAGTTGGAGAAGAAGGTGCCGAAAACGAGGAAGTAGAACAGGGTGCCCAGAGAAGTGACCAGCGGAGAGCCGAAGATGCCATTCTCGCCGTACATCAGGACTTCCATCAGTTTGGGGAAGCTGATGCCAGAGAAGCGGAACAGGCCGGGGATATACTGGCCGAACCATGCATAAGCAAGGAAGAAGCAGATGACCCAGAACAGGGACATACTGACCACGCGGCGGACGGCCTCCATGACATTGATGACCAGAAGCACCGCCACGATGACCTCGGTGGTGGTCATAACGTCAACATTGAAGATGCGGTAGTTGAGCTGTTCTGCGTGGCTCAGGAAGAACCAGCAGATAAAGCAGCTGGACGCGATGAGGAAGATGTCGTAGATCCACCACAGCTTATTGTGGCTCTTGGATTTCTCGACCATCGGATTGTACAGCCACACCACGACCAGTGCAAGGCACATATGGAGCGGCAGCTGGAACCACGGGTCAAGGGGCTTGACCAGCTTGATGTAGAGCTGGAACACCGTCCAGATAACGGTAAGAACTGCCAGCGAATAGAAGCGCCATTTCGGCATATTCTTCAGCAGCTTGGCGATTTTGGTATCTTCGTCCTCTTCGTTTGCCAGAGCCTTGGCCTTGGCGTCGAGAGCCGATACCTTGGTTTCTTTTTCGTTGCTCATATTTCCCTCCGTATTATCCCTTGTGAAAGCAGAGGCCGGACACCGCAAAGCGTCCGGCCTCTGCCTACGGTCAAAGGATAGATCTGATGTCGTGCGGAGCGCCTCCGCCGAAAGCTTTCACAGCCGGAACTTACTTCATGTAGCCTGCTTCCTTGTAGTACTTCTCAGCACCGGGATGCAGCGGGCAGCCGCCGCGCTTCATCTCTTCCCAAGCGGTCTCAGGCTCCCACGGAGACAGGGAATTGTACTCGGCCACCAGAGCGTCGCGGTTCTCGCTCAGGCTCTTGGTGATGGCGTAGACGACGTCCTCGCTCAGGCTCTCTTTGCAGAAGACGCAGTCGGGAGTGCCGGGCAGCGTCAGCTCCTTATCCTGACCCTTGAAGGAGTTGGCCGGGATGGTGATGAGGTCGAAGCCCTTTTCGCTGACGAACCAGCTGCACAGGTCATCGCCCCACTGCAGGAAGGTGACATCCACGCTGGTAGCGATCTGAGCCATGGTGGAAGAAGCAGAAGAGGTGTGGTCGATGTAGAAGTCGATCTGGCCGTCCGAGATGGCGTCTGCGTTGGCATCGCCGCCCTGGTTGGTGATGGAGCCGCCCCAGCTCTTCAGGTCGTCCTCGGTCACGCCGAAGTACTCGAGCAGCAGGTAAGCGCCCTCAGCATCCATGGAGCCCTTTGCGGAGCAGCCGATGCGCAGGGGCAGCTTCTGCTCGAAGATCTCCTCGATGGTGGAGACATTGTACTTCTGCAGGAATGCGTTGGACACGCAGTTGATGTAGCAGACAGCAGTCAGGCCGCCGATGACCGCTGCATAGCCGCTGGTAGCAGGCTTGCCCAGAGTGCCTTCCTCCATTGCCCACTTTGCAGGAGCACCGTTGATGAAGGCCAGATCGGTGTTGCCGGAAGCAAACAGATAAGGAGCACCCATACCGCCCGGAGAGTCAGGGTTGACGTTGACAGTCTGGAAACCGCCAGCCTTCTCCAGCACCTTGGACATTGCAACGATCATATTGTAAGAGCCAGAACCGACCTTATCGGAGCTGAAGTTCAGAGTCTCTTTGCTCATATCGGGCAGACCGTCCACAGCCTTTGCCTCAACGGAAGGAGCTGCCTCACTGGAAGCTGGCGGGGGGAGAAGCCCCGCCGCAGGCTGCCAGAGCACCAGCCGCTGCCATAGTACCAGAAACCTTCAGAAAGCTGCGACGAGAAATCTTTTTCATAATCTTGTTCTCCTTTTCTCTTGGGGTTCTCGTGTAGCGAACCGGACTGTGTACTTCATGCCTTCTTCTGCGGCGTCGCCGCTTTTCACAGTCTTTGTTCGTTTTTGTTGTCTAAATTATATTCAAAATGGCAGACCCTTACAACGGCCAAACCGCCTTGTTTCCGTTTCATTCTGAAACATTTCCATGATATTTCATGAATGTTCCATTAAAACCGTAACATTTTAGAACGCTTTAACGGTCTTGCTCAAATTCACACGTTTCAGGATAGAACTTTTCTTTCAGTCCGTTAAGTTAAAAAACGCCCGCCTTTGCAGCAAAGCTGCAAAAGCGGGTGTGCAAGGAGCTATTGGAAGATTTACGCCTCGCGGCCGGTCATCTTGACGGCATACTTGATGGCATTGACAAGGCTCAGCTCATTGCCGTTGCCCTTGCCTGCATGGTAGAAGTCGGTGCCGTGGTCCACGCTGGCGCGGATGATGGGCAGGCCCAGCGTGACATTGACGCCCTCCACAGCCTTCCACTCCTGCTTCTCACGGTCGTAGACGAAGCCGACGGTCTTGAGGGGGATATGGCCCTGATCGTGGTACATGCAGACCACGATGTCGTACCAGCCGCCGATGGCCTGAGAGAAAACGCTGTCCGGCGGGCAGGGGCCGACAACGCCGGTGATGCCCTCGGCCTTGGCAGCCTCGATGGCCGGGGTGATCTCCTCGATCTCCTCGCGGCCGAACACTCCTCGCGGCCGAACAGGCCGTTCTCGCCGCAGTGGGGGTTCAGGCCGGCCACTGCGATGCGGGGGTTCTCGATGCCCATATCCTTGCAGGCCTTATTGGCGATCTCGATGACTTCCAGCACACGCTCTTTCTTGACCCGGTCGCAGGCTTCGCGCAGGGAGACGTGGGTGGAGACGTGGACCACGCGCAGGTCGTGGTGGGCCAGCATCATGGTGTACTTCTTGGTGTGGGTGTAGGTGGCGTAAATCTCGGTGTGGCCGTCGAAATGGGTGTAGCCGTCCGACTTCTCGCCGTGATAGTATTCCAGAGCCTTGTTCATGGCTTCCTTGTTCAGGGCGTTGGTGCAGGTAGCATCCACCTCACCGGCCATGGCAAGCTCGATGACCTTCTTGACGCACTGGAAGGCTGCGTTGCCGCCCTCCACGCTCACCTTTGCCATCTCGAACTTGTTGATGTCCTCGATGAGGTCGAGGTGCAGCACGTCGATGGTCCCGGGGGTGAACAGAGCATCCGACACCTTGTCGCATCGGTGGATGACGATGTCCTCACGGCCAACGAACTTTCTGGCCTGCTCGAACACCTTCACGTCGCCCACAACGATGGGGCGGCAGTAGGTATACTGCTCCGGGTCTGCCAGAGCCTTGATGGTGATCTCCGGGCCGGAACCGGCAGGATCGCCCATCGTAATGCCAACGATAGGTTTATTCATAGCAGTGCTCTCCTTGCTCTTCTCAGTTCAGGCCCTTGGCAGCGTTCTCAGCCAGGACCTTTTTGATGGCTTCCAGACCCTCTTCGGGAACGTAGTTGAAGGGAGCGCGGCACTTGCCGACGTTGTGGCCCTGCAGGGCAACAGCAGTCTTGATGATGGTGTTGGGGTTGCCGTACTTGAAGGTCTGCTGCAGGATGGCGATAGCGTCCTGAGCAGCCTGTGCGCCCTCGAGGTCGCCAGCCTTGAAGCAGTCGTAGATCTTTGCAACAGTGGCCGGCCAGATGTTGGCGCGGCCTGCAATGCCGCCTGCGCCACCCTCTTTCAGGCAGGTCAGGATAGCGCCGTCGTTGCCGGCGAGGATGGCCACATCCTTGTCCAGCTCACGGGTCAGGCGGATGTAAGCTTTCAGGTTCTCGATGTCGCCGCTGGAATCCTTTGCGCCGACGATGACGTCCACGTCACGGCAGAGGGCCTGCACGGTCTCAGGTAGGAGCTTGTTGCCGGTGCGGGGCGGGATGTTGTAGAGGATGATGGGGATGTTGACCTGCTTTGCCACGGCCACATAGTGGTCGTACAGCTCTTTCTGGGAAGCCAGTGCGAAGCTGGGGGTGATGATGGACAGTGCATCTGCGCCCATCTCCTCGGCGCGCCTGCTCATGCGCTCGGCGGTGGTGATGCAGCCGGTGCCTGCGTAAACGGGGACGCGGCCCTTGACCTGGTCGATGACGGTAGCCAGGATCTCTTCCTTCTCCTTAAAAGAGAGGGCGTAAGCCTCGCCGTTGGTGCCCAGAGGGAACATGCCGTGGACCCCGCCTGCCAGCAGGCGCTCGACCTGCTGACGCAGAGCCTCGTGGTTGACGGTCTGCTCGTCATCGTTGTTCATCGGGGTAATTACCGGAGGGATAATGCCTTTGATGTCGCTGGTCTTCATAACGTGTTCTCCTTTTCTATTACATGATCTCCTGATACAGTTTGCGGGCGTCGTCAGCGGTGACGGGGCGCATATTGTTCACCAGCAGACGCTGCACCTGCATACCGGACTCGACCAGACCCTCGAGGTCCTCAGCGGGGACGCCGAACTCCTTCAGGCTGGTAGGGATGTCCAGATGCTTGACGATCGCTTCGAGGCGGGCGATCATCCATGCAGCCTTCTCGTCCACGGTGGTGCAGGTCTTGTTCTCGTGGCAGCAACGGTCATAAGCCACAGCCAGACGCTCCTTAACAGCCGGATGCTCGCTGTTAAAGCGCATGACAGGAGCCAGCAGGATGGCGTTGGAGACGCCGTGTGCGATGTGGTACTTGCCGCCCAGAGGATAGCTCAGAGCGTGGACTGCGGTGGTGCCGGAAGCGGTGATGGCCAGACCGCCGTAGTAAGCTGCGATCTGCATCCGGTTCTTCTCGGCCATGGCATCGGGGTCATCGCAGGCTTTCTCAATGTTGTTCAGGATGAGGTCGAGGCCCTCCAGAGCGTACAGGTCGCTGAAGGGGTTGGCCTTGTTGCTGGTGAAGCACTCGATGCAGTGTGCCAGAGCATCAACGCCGGTAGCAGCTGCGATCTTGCGGGGCAGGTTCTTGATCATACGGGCGTCGAGGATGACGTAGTCCGCGATCATGTTCTCGTTGACGATGCCGACCTTCAGCTCCTTCTCGGGAACAGCGACGATGGCGTTGGGAGTGACCTCAGCGCCGGTGCCGGCGGTGGTGGGGATAAGGACGATGGGGACGCACTTCTGAGCCATACCGGGGTTGTCCAGCAGCTCCTTGACGCCGTAGTCATCGGTCACCAGCACGCTTGCCCGAGGCAGGTGGCCCCCGCCCATGACGGAGCCGCCGCCGCAGGCCACGATGAGGTCGGCACCGGAAGTCTTGAACTCATCCACCAGCTTTTGGACAGCCATGTAGCTGGGTTCGGGAGGCAGCTCGTCCAGAACATAATACTCTGCGCCGGAAGCCTTCACAGCTTCCTCGGGCAGGGCGAACAGGCCAGCGCCCTCAATGCCCTTGTCGGTGAACATTGCCACCTTCTTTGCACCACGGGCCTTGATGATGGCGGTGATGTTGTCCATTGCGTTCTCGCCGCCGTAAACTGCGTGCGGCATCTTCG
>ERZ791709.316-NODE-316-length-20265-cov-11.5531_pt1 | contig 20265 bp, 13 predicted proteins | sample MGYA00509955_ERZ791709 | MGnify/ENA primary metagenome ERZ791709 (study PRJEB30046, sample SAMN00715153) | human gut metagenome | study: EMG produced TPA metagenomics assembly of the A metagenome-wide association study of gut microbiota in type 2... | reverse complement strand
TGTCCACAATGGCGCCTCCTACACTGGTGGCATGACCGTCCATGTATTTGGTTGTGGAATGGGTGACGATATCCGCTCCCCATTCAAACGGACGGCAGTTGATGGGAGTGGCGAAGGTGTTGTCCACAATCAAAGGCACACCGTGTTTGTGTGCGATACGTGCGAACTTTTCGATGTCCAGCACGTCGATGCTCGGATTGGAGATGGTTTCGCCGAACAACGCTTTGGTATTCGGGCGGAAAGCCTTGTCTATTTCCTCCTCGGATGCATTGGCGTCAATGAAGGTACACTCGATGCCCAGTTTTTTCAGCGTGACGCCAAACAGATTGAATGTACCTCCGTAGATGGTAGACGAGCATACGAAGTGGTCGCCTGCCTGACAGATATTGAAAATGGCATAGAAGTTGGCAGCCTGGCCGGACGAGGTCAGCATAGCACCCACACCGCCTTCCAATGCTGCGATTTTTGCGGCGACGGCATCATTGGTGGGGTTTTGCAAGCGTGTATAGAAATATCCCGAATCTTCCAGATCGAACAGACGCGCCATCTGTTCGCTGGTGTCATACTTGAATGTGGTACTTTGATAAATAGGCAAAACGCGCGGTTCGCCTTTTTTCGGAGTCCAGCCTGCCTGTACGCATAAGGTCTCCCTGCTATACTTCTTATCCATGTTTATATTGTTATTAAAATTACATATTCATTTATTTCGCAGCAAAATTAAGAATAATCTGTCATTTAGGGTTCAATTACTGGGAAAAGTGTTATATTTGAACGATTTTAATAAGCTTAACTATGGCAGAGGATATAAAATTCAGGCATACTATGCCGGTGCAGATACGATTCAGCGATGTGGACCAGTTTGGTCATATGAACAATTCAGTTTACTTTTCTTTGTACGATTTGGCAAAGACTACTTATATAAAAGATGTATTAGGCAGTGCCGACTGGAGCAAGCTGGCTATTGTGGTAGCCAATATCAATGCAAACTTCTTTATGCCGGTATTTTTCTCGGATCATCTGGTGATAGAAACGGCTGTGGTACATTTGGGGCATAAGAGTTTTACCTTGTTGCAGCGTGCCGTGACTACGGATACCCATGAGGTGAAGTGTGAGTGCCGCACGGTGATGGTAGGTTATGACCTGGCTACCAAAGAACCGAAATTGATTTCCGAGGATTATAAGGAGGCGATTTGCAGGTACGAGGAAAAAACATTGGAGGAACTTTCAAAAGGGTAGCCATAGATGATATACTCGCTATAAATAGCTAGGACGTTATTTATAGCGAGATTGTATTATTTTATTAAAAGCATTCTCCTGTAATGGTTAAAAGTTTGGGAGATGAGTCAAAATTACCATATAATAAAATTTCTCTTTGAAACTTTCCTATGTCATCGGGATGGAAAATGATATTCAGACAAGTGCTGTCTCCCGGATTTATTTCAGTAATTTCATTTTCAATATTCAAACATTCGCATGAAAGATCTATATGACTGATTCTTACTATGTATTTAGAGACTCCTAAACTACCATGAACAATAAAAACTAACCAAATATAAACCATTGAAAAACAGATACTTTTAGATTTTAACACTTCAGACTTGCTATTTGGTGGTTCCCGATTTTCCGCTTATTTTTGCAACGTATTTCTACCGCGGAGAATTTAGGGAGCTTTTATTTTGCTATCTCGTGGACAGAGTTGACAAGGGTTTACAAGCATTTACTTTGGTTGACTCGAATACTAAAGGGAAAGAAGAAAAGAAGTGACCTCGTTTGAAAAAGGAAATATCGTGAAAAGAGTTGACAAGGGTTGTCTTCGGTTTACATGAGTTTACTCCGTGGTGGTTTACGCGAAAAGAATGTAAAACCATATAATTCGGAATCGAATGAGAAAGACAAGAAAATGTGCTTTCTGCGACAAGGAGTTCACTTGCAACAGCGGTTCGCAGAAGTATTGCTCAGAACATTGTGCTGAGGCGGCAAAAGCTCAGCGCAAGAAGAAAAAGCAGGACTTTATCAAGGCAGTAGAGCCTGTCATTGACATCGCAAGCCAGGAGTATCTCACTTTTTCAAAGGCAGCCATCCTCATGGGATGTACGCGCCAGTACGTTTACAAATTGGTTAACGAAGGAAAACTCGCAGCATCTCGCATCAGCAGTAGAATGGCATTCATCCGCAAGGCAGACATCGAACAGATGCTGGCCGGTAATCCCTACCATAGAGTGTTGCCTGGGTCTTCTCAAAACAAAGCAGGCAAAAGGTCATCCACTCCATCTTCTTTCCTGTCATCGGAGAAAGGCAATATCCATGGTGTTGAATCAGCACTGAGGTTTTCCGAACCACTTGACTATATCTCGGGTGAGGATGTTATGGCCACTTACAAAGTAAAGAAGTCATGGCTCTATGCTTCTGCCAAGAGGAACGACATACCTATGTGCAAGATTGCAGGCAAGAACTATTATAGCCGACAGCACATGGATGAACTTTTCGGAGTTACTGCCGAGATAGAAGCTCTGACAGAGTGGCTAACCACCAAGGAGGCGGAAACTCTCTACTCCACAACCAAGGAATCATTGCGTACCCAAACATACCGTCGCCATATTCCCACCAAGCGAGAATATGGCAGGACCTATTATTCAAAGAAACATCTTGATGAACTCTTCCGTCCTGACCTGAAAGCAAGCGATACCTATTGCACCACAGCAGATGCAGCCGAGAAATACGGCATGACCAAGAGTAATATCTGCGTTATCATCAAGAAAGAGAAAATAACCAAGGTAAAAGTCGGTGTCCAAAATCTCATCGTCAAGGAGGAACTTGAAAAGGTAATGGCCGAGAGGTTGGCTCAATTTGGTTCCTATCGGATTCAATGACGATGGAAAACAGAAGTTACATTCAGGATTTTGAGCAAAATCCAGTTATTCCTCAATTATTCAAAAGTTACGATAAGTTTTCATCATCACTGGTGTACCATTCAGTTACTTTGTGCCCGAATTGCAGGCAATAGCCATCAGCATTCAGTAAAATGTAAAATCCCAAAAGTAGTATTATGAGTAACATCTGCAAGACCGTGACACTCCGCACACGCAAAATCAAAGGCGGTGAACAGCTATCCTTCTATCTCGACTACTATCCCGGCTACAGGGATGAGAGTACGATGAAGGTCATGCGTCATGAATCGCTCGGCATCTACATCTATGCCAAGCCGAAGAACCAAAGAGAAAAGGACTACAACGACCGTATGCGTGAGAAGGCGGAAGCCCTCCGCTGTCGTCGCTATGAGTCCATAGTAAATGAAAGATACGATTTCTTTGACAAGGAGAAGATGAAAGGCGATTTCCTTGCCTACTTCAAGCAGAAAGCAGACAAGAAGAACTGCAAGTGGCAGCACGTCTATAAGCATTTCGCCCGATTCTGCAACGACAAGTGCCGCTTCGATGAAATCACCGTTGACTTGTGCAACAAGTTCCGCGAGTATCTTTTGAACGCCCCACAAACTATCCACACAGAGCACAAGTTGCACATCAATAGTGTGGCTGGCTATTGGTCAACCTTCCGTGCCGTACTCCATACAGCCTACAGGGAACACAAGATCATGGAGAATCCCAATGGCTTTTTGGAACGCATTGACACAATCCCAACTGAAAAAGAGCACCTGTCCAAGGATGAACTTATAAGGCTGGCAAACACGCCTTGCGAATATCCTATCTTGAAGACAGCCTTCCTCTTTGCCTGTCTGACAGGACTGAGAAAGAGCGACATCAAGCAGCTTACATGGGAGAACATACAGCCATACGGTGACGGAGGCATGTATGTGACACTCCGTATGCAGAAGACCAAGGAACTGGTGAACAACCCCATCAGTGACGAGGCGCTTGAACTGATTGGAGAGAGAGGTACTGGCATCGTCTTCACAGGTTTCACTGACAAACTTACCCAGACACCTTTGAAGAACTGGCTGAAAGCCGCTGGCATCACCAAGAAAATCTCCTTCCATTGTAGCCGCCATACATTCGGTTCTCTACAAGTGGATGCTGGTACGAGCGTCTATACTGTCCAGCACATGTTGGGACACAAGAACGTCTCGACCACGCAGATTTATGCAAACATGGCAGACGAGAGCAAGCGCGAGTCGGTAAACCGCATCACTCTTAGACCAGCGAAGACGGCGCAACTAAAGGTCGTGGGGCAATAACTACCTATATCTGTTCTATCGGTTCCTATAATAAATATATGAGTCACCCTGAAAAAGTGCCATCAAAACAGAGGGGTGCCTCAAAATGCTTACAGGTTAAAACTTAAAAGCATAAAAAGAACAATTCTGCATGAAATTTATATCACAAAAGGCCCCATTTTAGGCTTCTTTTTGCTATTTAACTTTCAGATTGATAGTGCTCTGACTTTTTCAAGTGGACTCATATATGTATCATCATTGGGGAGAGGCATTGCTTCTCCCTTTTTTGTTTCGTTCCTTTTCTTTTATTCTTGAGTTAATCCTTATAGTATGAAAAACGCCGCAAAATCATACTCGATAGCCAACTAAAATTAAAAAGAAGCAGATTATTCTGACAATCATCAGCTGTCAGAAATAACCAAAGTAACTTTGCATACCGAAAGTGCCAATCTTTGGCAACAAACAAGAGTAATCACGATAGTAAAAGGTAAAATAATGAAAGAGACATCAGTTATAAACGGTGGAGCGGTATTCCATACAATCAACTTCAAGACCATGTTATATTTGCTGGTTAGCATAGCGGTGTTGTTTATCGCTATCATACCGGCACGAATAATCAGCGGCATCTTCTCACATGATGTGAGCATCTTTTACATTTCCTTCGGAGGCTTTACTGTGTTATTGGAGTTTATGGCATGGCTCTTCCTATGTGCGCCAATGAAAATCTATGAATCCATATTAGCCAATAAAGCGATGGATGAGAGATTAATTGTAGCCGAAAAACAAACTGAATCAGAGCTATCAAATGATGAAATCGTTTCTGGGGAGCCGGAAATGCTATTGGCAATGAAAGAAGAAACGAAAGACACCATTGCTCCTTCCTCTATGATTGACCTTTACAGACAGGGTTGTGATGATTTTTACAGGAATCAAGCGGCTCATAGGAAAGAGCAGCTTGACAAGATAGTGGAATATCTTCATTATACCATGGCTCCGTTCATCAAACAGGATGACATGGAGGCATTCTGTGCTGAAATCATGTTGTTTGCCATCAACCCGGCATACGAGCCTAAGCCGTTTGTCGGGTTAAAAGGTACACTAACCAGTTTTGACGTGCGCCATCTTATATGGAACATTACTGCAAGGTTAGGACTCGGCAAGGGCAAACCATACAGCGTGGAACTATGCATCAATTTCATCCGCACCATGTTCCCGGATCTTTGCAAAGACCTTGACAATTCCACCTTGAAGAACCTGAGAGTCACATCAACATCGGACAAAATCCATATAGACCTGCCAGGCAAAGACGGAATATCGTTTCATATACCTCAATCCATAAAGTAGTAACACTTTCCTCTCATCGTTTACACCAGCCGCATCCGACTTATATTGTCTGATGCGGCTGGTTCTGTATTCATGTACTTTTCACAAAACAGAATTTCTTTCCCTGCCAGTATATAGAACTTCGTCTGCCTTCATAGTCCTACTGCAAAAACAGTCGAATCATACGACAGTTTTTGCAGTACGTTGTTTATGCTTACTTGCAATAATCATGGAAATGCTTGTCAAAAGTCTCTGTTATCATTCAATAATCATCTGAGAATTATAGCTTTTCAAGTTATTACACAGTGATTGACGAGTTACCATAAGTTTTCATCAGCACGGGTGCTTCATTCAGTTCCTTTGCACCTGGTCTCTAACCAAAGGCCGTGAAAAATATGGAACAAAATGAATTGACATTCAACGACCTCCCACAGGTCGTCGCCCAGCTTCGGGATGAGGTGATGGGCATGAGAAGATTGCTAATCAAACAGCAGGAAGAGAATCGGAAACATCAGGTACGCGAGAACCATCACAAGCCCATGACGGTGGAGGAAGCGGCTGAGTACACACGCATTCCTTTAGGGACGCTGTACATGAAACTTGGTGACGGTACGATACCAGCCACCAAACCTGGCAAACGTTACGTCATATATCAGGATGAACTTGACAAGTGGCTGGAGGCGAACCGAAAGAATGCCGTACCGCTGACAGCTGATGAAGAGAATGAAGCCATACTCTCTTCGCACAAGCGCAAACCGAATAAGTCCTGCTGGCATGATTAACAGATAGAGATATGAATTACATCGGCTTGATGAATCAAATGTGGCGTTCTGCCATGAGGTCGCCAATGCCTGCAAGTGAGATTGCCTTGTTTGCCTATCTTGTGAACGAATGCAACAAGCGTTTCTGGCAGATGCCCTTTGCCTGTTCAACTACAAGGATAAGTGATGACCTCCGTGTCTCAAGACAGACGGTCATCACGGCAAGGGAGCATCTTGTCAAGCGCAGACTTATCTCGTTCACCGAAGGCAAATCACGCCATCTACCGTCAACCTATACGCTCACTAATTGGACGGATGACTTGACAGATGGCTTGACGCATGACTTGACACATTTAAAAGATAAAGACAAAGACAATTTAATTAAAAGCGATTCGGCAAATTTTTCAAATAAAGAAAGGGAAAGGAATAATGAAAACAACATTCAAAATCGACGTAGAGGAATTAAAGAAATCCATACTACAGCGTCGTCCTATGAAGGCTCGTTTTAGAATACCCATGTCAGAGGAAACGGCTTATGCGTATCTGTTGGCTGCAATTATGGCTGAGGTGGAATATCGCCACCGTATCTTCTGTTCAAACGAATACTTGGAGAAGCAACTTCAGGAGATGGCTCATTGGCTTACCACACCATCATCCCATTTCGGCATCCTACTATGCGGTGGGTGTGGCAATGGCAAGAGTTCCATGCTTAAAGCATTCCAGCAATTGCTGAACACACTGCATATTCCCAAACCATACAACGAAGGCACATACGGAATCCGGATTGTGGATGCAAAGTACATTGCGTACCTCTGCAAGAACAACTATGAGGCATACCGTAAACTCATCAGCGTTGATATGCTCGGCATTGATGACCTTGGCACAGAACCATCTGAGGTGTTGGACTATGGCAACGTATATACCCCTGTCATTGATCTGTTGACAAAGCGTTATGAAGAGCAACTTTTCACCGTTATCACAACCAACCTCACACCGCAACAAATCCGAGAGCATTATGGTGACCGCATTGCAGACAGGCTCAATGAGATGGTCAAGAAAATTGTGTTCAACAATGCTACTTACCGTACAGACAAGTTAGCAACATCTGGTTAGCTGCATTCTAAATCTTCAGGCATTGGGCTTGCCCACGTGCCAGATTATTCTAGCATCGGGAAGCCTAATACCCCAACCATCTATCGATGCCTGGGAGACTGACCAGATAAAATAGCAAGCAATCTGGTTTTTTATGTCTTTGTTAGTTTTCGGAATATGGTATTCAAAAATAAAATTAGGGTATGACTATGACATCAATAAAGATAAAATTCAGGCCATCCACGGTGGATGGTAAGGAGGGAGGCATTTATTTACAGATTATCCACAACCGGGTAGTCCGTCAGTTGAATACTGAATATAAGGTCTTTGCAGAGGAATGGAATGCAGAATCAGAGAGTGTTGTCATAAAAGGCAGCCGCTCCAATTTTCTGCTCGGCATTCAGGAGCGTCTGTCATGGGACGCAACTCGTCTGGAAAAGGTCGTCCGCAGCTTAGAAATAGAGCGTCGTCGCTTCACGGCAGACGACGTAATCACCATGTTCCATAAACAGACCAAGGAGTCATCGCTCTTTAACTTTATGCATGGAGTCATCGCTCAGCTGAAGCAGTTGGGCAAAATCCGTACGTCTGAGACCTATACCGCCACGCTCAAAAGCTTCATGGCATTTCGGGAGAATCAAGATGTGCCGCTTGACGGCATCAGTTCTGACCTCATGCTTCTTTACGAAGCCCACTTGAAAGCCAGAGATGTAAGCATGAATACTATATCGTTCTATATGCGCAACCTTCGGGCTGTATATAACCGCGCCGTAGAGAAAGGACTCACACCACAGAACAATCCGTTCCGTCATGTCTATACCGGAGTAGATAAGACCATAAAGCGAGCCATTCCCATCAAGGAAATCAAGGTATTGAAGGAACTTGACCTGTCATTAAAACCCTCATTGGACTTTGCCCGTGATATGTTTATGTTTAGCTTCTACACCAGGGGTATGTCCTTTATTGATATGGCATATCTAAAGAAGAGTGACCTCCAGAATGGAATCCTGACATATCGACGTAGAAAGACAGGGCAGCAACTCACCATCAAATGGGAGAAGTGCATGGAGGGCATTATCTCCAAATATCCTAAGAATCAAACAGATTATCTTCTCCCTATCATAAAAGAGACAGTGGACGAGAGAAGGCAGTATGACAATGCCCTGCATCTGGTCAACTACCATTTGAAAGACCTTTCCTCAATGTTGAAACTCCAACGGCCTTTGACCATGTATGTTGCGCGCCACTCCTGGGCTAGTGCTGCCAAAGCAAAGAATATACCTTTGTCAGTTATCAGCGAAGGCATGGGACACGACTCCGAGGCAACGACACAGATTTACCTTGCTTCTCTCGAAGCATCGGTGGTTGACAAGGCAAACAAGATGATTCTGGAATTGCTATAAGCAAGAAGTTGTTTAGCAAAAATCTCAATCTCTTCGTAAGAGACGGATATTTAATGCAAAGATACTCATTTTCAGCCAAAATCTACCTTATTTAAGAGAAAAACTGCTATTTGTGCCATCAAATTTTTATGTTGTTTTACAAAACGCAGGCATTTTCGACAGAATTCGCGTAATATCAAGACTTTCCTGTTTTATCCGTCTCTTACGAAGAGACGAATGGATATTTACTCGACAAAGACCACCGCCAATAGGCAAAAAAGATAATGGAACTCCCTCGTAGTGTAAAAAGGGCTTGGTCGCCCGTCGAGACACTATGCTGGGAGTTCTTGTGTTAAATATGGAATTACCGAAGCAATTCGACAATATCAGCCAACGTGTCATTGACGACCTGAAGACCACGCTACAACGAGGTTCAAAAGTATCAGTGGCTGCCGCATCTTTCTCCATTTATGCTTTTGAGACTCTGCAAAAGGAACTGGAGAAGATAGACGAATTGCATTTCATCTTCACCTCGCCCACATTCAACAAGGAGCGTTCCAAGAAACAGAAGCGTGAATTCTATATTCCTAAACTTAACCGTGAGCGCACGCTGTATGGCTCGGACTTTGAAATCAAGCTCCGCAATAATCTGACACAACGTGCCATAGCCAAAGAGTGTGCGGATTGGATTCGTCAGAAAGTCCGCTTCAAAACTAATGTGTCGCAGATGAATATGCCGGGATTCCTGAACGTGAAGAATGAGGATGGACAGTTTACCTATATGCCTTTCAATGAGTTTACCACTACTGAACTCGGTTGTGAACGTGGTAATAACATTTTTCAGCTCATTCAGCGCATGCCGTCACCCATCAGCGATGCCTATCTCAAAAATTTTAACGACTTCTGGCAAGATAAAGAGAACTTTACTGACGTTACGGATGCCATAATCGAGAACATTGAGAATGTCTATCGTGAGAACGCTCCCGACTTCATCTACTTTGTCACGCTCTATAACATCTTCAACGAGTTTCTTTCCGACATCAGCGAGGATGTGCTGCCCAATGAGGCTACAGGTTTCAAGTCATCGCAGGTGTGGAACAAGCTCTATAATTTCCAGAAAGATGCCGCTCTTGCCATCATTAACAAACTGGAAACTTACAACGGCTGCATTCTTGCCGACAGTGTCGGTTTGGGAAAGACCTTCACAGCTTTGTCCGTTATCAAGTATTACGAGAACCGCAACAAGTCGGTATTAGTACTTTGTCCCAAGAAACTCTATGACAACTGGAACACTTACAAGAGCAACTACCGCAACAATCCGCTGGAGAAAGACCGCCTGCGTTATGATGTGTTGTTTCATACCGACCTTTCGCGCGACCACGGTACAAGCAACGGCATTGACCTCGCCTTACTCAACTGGGGAAACTACGACCTCATTGTGATAGATGAAAGTCACAATTTTCGCAATGGCGGTAAGGTCACTACCGATGAGGAAGACGAGAACCCGCGTGAGAACCGCTATCTCCGTCTGATGAACCGTGTAATTCGTGCCGGAGTGAAGACAAAGGTGCTGATGCTTTCAGCTACTCCTGTCAACAACCGCTTCAACGATTTGAAGAACCAGTTGCAGTTGGCATACGAGGGCGAGCAGTCGCTCATTAACGATAAGTTGGATGTTGACCGCCCCATTGAGGACATCTTCCGTTCGGCGCAGGCGCAATACAACATCTGGGCGCATCTTGAAGACCCAAAGGAGCGCACGGCAGAGCGGTTGTTGGATATGCTTTCGTTTGACTTCTTCCAAGTATTGGATGCCGTCACTATTGCCCGAAGTCGTAAGCATATAGAGAAATACTACGACACGGCAGATATTGGCAAGTTCCCGCCACGTCTGCGCCCAATATCCAAGCGTCCGCACCTCACCGACCTTGATGAAGCCATTACCTATAGGGATATTGCCTCCCAAGTTGATGAGCTTAACCTGAGTGTCTATGCGCCGTCAGATTATATTCTGCCTTCCATGCGCAGTAAGTACGAAATTGACAAAGATGACAGCGGAGGGCATCTTGGAATGTCGGGGCGTGAAAAGGGATTGAAGAAACTCATGGCAATCAACCTGCTCAAACGTCTGGAGTCTTCGGTAAACTCGTTCCGCTTGACGCTGGAGCGTATGAAGTCGCAGGTTGACGAGACTTTGAAAGCTATCGACAATTTTATGGAGACACGGCAGGATACACGCCTCTCCCTTCAAACATTGGGGAGTATGTTTGATGGCGATGACAACGAGAATGACTTTCTTGTTGGAGGAAAGAAAACGCGCGTATCGCTTTCCGACATGGATTGCCGTTCATGGAAACGTGACTTGACGGCAGACCAATACATCATAGACCTATTGCTTGTTATGCTTCGTGATATAACACCCGAGCATGACAGCAAACTGCAGATGATTATAGAGAACTTGCGTGAGAAGTTTGCCCATCCGATAAACGATGACAACAAGAAGGTTCTTATTTTCACAGCTTTCAGTGACACGGCTAAGTACCTTTATGATAATCTGGCTCCTGCAATTATTGAGAAAGCAGGATTGCATACAGGATTGGTTACAGGCAATGGCGTGGTTTCAACCATCAAGGGACTTCGTGCGGACTTCAACAGTATCCTTACGCTATTCTCACCCATATCAAAAGAGGCAGACAAGCTGCTGCCTAACACAAAAGAGCGGATAGATGTTCTTATTGCAACCGATTGTATCAGCGAGGGACAGAACCTTCAAGATTGTGACTATCTAATCAACGCAGACATACACTGGAATCCGGTCCGCATTATCCAGAGATTTGGACGTGTGGATCGTATCGGCTCACGCAACGATGTGATTCAGTTGGTAAACTACTGGCCGGACATTGAGCTGGACGACTACCTCCGTCTGAAAGGACGTGTGGAAGCACGCATGACAGGTGTCAATATCACAGGTGCGGGCAACAGCAATGTTCTTCTTTCTGATGAGGAGCAGGCTGACCTCGACTATCGCAAGAGCCAACTGCAACGCTTGCAGGAAGAGGTGGTTGACCTTGAGGATATGGACACGGGCATCAATATCATGGATTTAGGGCTCAACGAGTTCCGCATGGACTTGTTGGCATATATGCACGAGCATCCCGACATAGAGCACACGCCCTTTGGCATGAGTGCGGTAGTGCCTGCCTCGGAACAGGTGAAGCCCGGCGTCATCTTCATCTTGAAAAATAGAAACAATGCGGTGAACATAGGTAGGCAGAACCTGCTGCATCCGTTCTACATGGTTTATCTGTCTGACGGGGGCGAACCTATCATCAATCATCTTTCGCCGAAACGGTTGCTTGACATCATGCGCCTTTCATGCAAGGGACGGACTGAACCCATCAAGGAACTGTGCCAAGTGTTCAACAAGGAGACTGCCGACGGACGAAAGATGCAGCACTATAGTGAACTGCTGCAAAAGGCGGTGGGCACTATTGTGGAACAGAAGGAAATGGGCGATCTTGAAAGCCTTTTCTCTTTTGGTGAGACAACCGCTCTTGTAAATGACATTAAGGGACTGGATGATTTTGAGCTGATTTGCTTTCTCGTGATTAAGGAAGGAGGAGCAAATGGATAACTTGTTGAAATATCCTGAGAGCACCATCGTCAATCGCGTAGTGCCCAAGACCATGTTCTATAAGTTCATGGAGGTAAATCCTCGCATGAAGACACGCTTTGTGAACGATGTAGTCAATATCACATGGCTCTATAAGTTGGCGGCATCCACGTTGAACGTCACCGATGTGGAGGATATGAAAGAGATTGAGGTGTTTGTGGTGAACCTCAAACAGCCAGACAGTCCGACTGACTTGTTCTCGTTTATCGACATCAACATGCCGCATCATATAGTCTTTGTCCTTGTACACGACAATCAAGCCATGTTGCTTATCAATTATAAGGATTGGGCGGATGACAAACATACCAAATTCAAAATCACACAGACCTTCGTCTCGTCATGGGTAGCATTAGAAAACTTGCATCTGCAAATAGACGGTCAGTCTTTGCCACGAATCTACGACAACTTCATTGCACAGGTCAGTGGCATTGGTGAGCATAAAGCAGGTTGCATGGCTGACATCGTTGCATTAAAGCAACAAATAGTGGCAGTTGAAGCGGAACTGAAAAGTCTGGAGAAGCGAATGCGCAAAGAACCGCAACTGGACAGGCAGATGCAGATGAATAAGCAGGTGAAGGCAAAGCGCAAGGAACTTGAATCTTTGAAAACAAAATTAGATAATCTGAAATAAAAGCGAATAATATGGAACATCCGAAACATATAGATATGCAAACGCCTAATGGCGCAGAACTGAATCTTGATGCCCTCTATAAGATTGCCCCTTCGTGCTTCACGGAAGCAAAAGGTGATGATGGGGAAGTACGTCGTGTCGTTGATTTCAACAAACTCCGTTTACTCCTCGGTGACAATGCCGTAGAGAATGCCCCTGAAGTGTATGACTTTACTTGGGTAGGTAAGCGTGCTGCCCTACAAGAGGCGGCAGCACCTATCAGAAAGACTCTTCGCCCTTGTCCCGAAGAGAGTGTGGACTGGGACAAGACGCAAAATCTCTATATTGAGGGTGACAATCTTGAAGTGTTGAAGTTGCTCCAAAACTCCTATATGGGTAAGGTCAAGATGATTTATATTGACCCGCCTTATAATACGGGAAATGATTTTGTGTATCATGATGATTTTGCACAGTCTGTAGAAGAATATGATGAGAGCAACCGTGATGATGAAGGAAATCGCTATCGTAAGAATACGGATAGTAATGGACGCTTTCATTCTGATTGGTGCTCGATGATATACACTCGTTTGCTGGTGGCTCGTTCACTATTGACTGAAGACGGAGTTATTTTCATTTCTATAGATGAAAATGAGGTGGAAAATCTTAGAAAAATATGCGATGAGATATTTGGAGAAAGTAATTCTCAGGCCTTGGTTACCTATGTACGAAAGACTTCTGGCAAACAAGATAGTTCAAATTTTATGAAATCTACAGAGTACATATTGGTTTACAGTAAAACGGGCCAATGGGAATGTCAGCCATTGGTGGCAGATAATCATGTAACTGATAGATACAATAAGGTTGATGAAGATGGAAGAAAATTTAGAGAAACAGACCTGCGTAAAACAGGCAATGCTGATAGAAGAGAAGATAGGCCATTAATGTATTATCCGTTCTATTATAATACGAGAACAAAAGAACTTATTCCTTCCAATACTCAAAGAATTGATTTAATTAACAAAGGCTTTATTGAAATCTTTCCTGTTAAGCCAGACGGTACTGATGGAAGATGGCGTTGGGGTGTCGATAACGCGAAGAATAATGTTGATTTTTTGGTTGCTCGTGAAATGCCTAAATATAAAGACAAATATACAATTTATGAGAAAGATTTTATCGACAAAAAAGGTGAAATAAGAACTGTAAAAGAACATACTTCGTGGGATAGAAAAGAATTTAATTCAGATAATGCAATGGCAGAGTTTAAGAAGTTAGGATTTAGTAACCAGTTATTCCCGTTCCCCAAAAGCTCTGCATTGATAAAACACATGGTATATCTTGCAGATACTCAAAATTCTATTATCATTGATTTCTTCTCGGGGTCTGCGACGGCTGCACAAGCTATTATGCAATTAAACTCTCAAGACAATGGTAATCGCAAATATATCATGGTGCAGCTTCCCGAAGAAACCGCAGAAGATAGCGAAGCCTATAAAGCCGGTTATAAAAACATTTGCGAAATAGGAAAAGAACGCATACGTCGTGCAGGAAAGAAAATCAAGGAAGAAAGTCCTTTAACCACCCAAGACCTTGATACAGGCTTCCGTGTGTTCAAGTGTGATAGCAGCAACTATAAGGATGTGGCTTTTGCTCCCAAGGATTATAATCAAGAAATGTTGGAGGGCTTGCTTGACAATATAAAGGAAGATCGCACAGACCTTGACTTGCTGTTTGACTGTATGCTCCGCTGGGGCGTAGAACTGTCCTTGCCTTTGAACACGACAAAAGTGGATGGCTGCACGATACACAATGTGAACGATGGCGACCTTGTGGCTTGTTTCGACGGTAACGTGACGGAAGCGGTGATTGATGCCATTGCCGACTTGTCACCTTTGCGTGTAGTATTCCGTGATAGCAGTTTCAACGAGGCGGCACAGAAGATGAACCTCTTTGAACTCTTCAAACAGAAGTGCGACTGGACGGATGAGGAGGTAAAGAACAATGTACGTGTCATCTAAAACACTATGTGGACTATGGCAAAGAAACTGACACTGAAATTCAAGAACCAACAGTTCCAGACGGATGCGGCACGGGCTGTGACCGATGTGTTCCGTGGGCAGCGTAACCAGTCGATGGTGGAGTTTACCCATGACATGGGACGTGCGTCAGACGGTTCACAAGACCTCTTTGATGTTGTAGGCTTCCGCAACCAACCACTTATTGTTCCTGCCGGGCAGATATTGGAAAGCATCCGTCAGATACAAATGGCGGCACAACTGCGCCCGTCGGAAACAATAGATACCGCAGACTTGCGCCTGACCATTGAAATGGAGACAGGAACGGGCAAGACCTATACTTATATCAAGACGATGTATGAGTTGAACAAACTCTACGGCTGGAGCAAGTTTATCATTGTGGTGCCGAGCATTGCCATACGTGAAGGTGTATGTCGCTCTTTTGAAATCATGAGCGAACACTTTGCAGCAGAGTACGGCAAGCGCATTCAGTCGTTCATCTACGACTCGAAGCAACTGACGAAAATTGACCAGTTTGCCAGCGACTCGAACATGCACGTGATGATAATCAACACACAGGCGTTTGCTGCTCGCGGAGAAGATGCCCGTCGCATCTACATGAAACTGGATGCCTTCCGCTCGCGCAAGCCTATTGATGTGATAGCCGCCACAAAGCCTATCCTTATCATTGACGAGCCACAATCGGTGTTAGGAGCCGACAAGAAGAACGCCACTCGCGAAAAGCTAAAAGAGTTTAAACCGCTCTTTACCTTATTATATAGTGCCACGCACAGAGCCGACGACATAGTGAACATGGTTTATCGCCTGGATGCTATGGATGCCTACAACAAGAAATTGGTGAAGAAGATTTCGGTGAAGGGTATCAACCAGCACGGCAGCACAGCGACAAACGGTTATCTCTATTTAGAAAGCATTGAACTGTCAAAAGGAAATCCGCGTGCCCGTATAGGTTTCGACAAGAAAGGAGCAAGCGGAGTAAAACAGGTGACGCAGTTTGTAAGTGACGGGTTTGACATTTACCAGCAGTCGGGTGGACTGGAGGAATATGCCAACGGTTATCGTATAGAAAACATCGACGGCTACAACCGTTGTATCCGCTTGTTGAACAACACTATTCTATACGAGGGTGATATGATTGGACGTGTGAACGACATTTATGTGCGCCGCCACCAGATACGTGAGACCATCCTATCACATATCAACAAGGAACGTCAGCTATTCAAGATGGGCATCAAGTGTCTCTCGCTCTTCTTCATAGACCATGTGGATAATTACCGTATCTACAACCAGGGAGGCGGCACAAGCAAGGGGCAGTTTGCTGAAATCTTTGAAGAGGAATATAACAACATTGTGGGTGCATTGCAACTGCAAACTGATGATTCTCCAGAATACATAGAATACTTGAAACGATGGAAAGCGGAAGAGGTACACAACGGCTACTTCTCCCGTGACAAGAAAGGGCACTTTGTTCAACCTTCAAAGACAGAGCTGAAGAACGAGAGCAGTAATGACACCTCAGCGTATGACCTCATCATGAAGGACAAAGAAAAGTTGCTGTCGTTTGATGAGCCCACACGTTTCATTTTCTCACACTCAGCCTTGAAAGAAGGTTGGGACAATCCGAATGTGTTCCAGATATGTACTCTGAAGGACAGCGACAACCAGACAAAGAAGCGGCAGGAAGTGGGTCGTGGTATGCGTTTGTGTGTAAACAGCCAAGGCGAGCGGCAGGACGAGACCGTGCTGCACGGACGTGTGTTTGAAGTAAACGAACTGACAGTCATTGCCAGCGAAAGCTATGATGATTTTGCCCAGAAGTTGCAAACAGAAATTGCCGATGCTGTTGGCGACCGTCCTATTAAGGTGCAATCGTCTATGTTCACCGGTATGTTGGTGACTAATGCATGTGGCGAACAAAAGACACTGGATGAAGATGATGCACAGGATGTTGTCTTTACACTTCGTATGAAAGGCTATATCACCAAGCAGGGACAACTCACCCAACAGTTCCATGACCACAAGCAGCAGGGAACGCTTGACTTCGGAGAGGATTACAATGAATATAAGGCTGACATCGTGAAGCGATTGGATGCCGTATTCAATCCTGATACTGTCAAACCAGAAAATGCCCGACAGATACGTGAGGCAAAGTTTGACTCGCAGAAGTTTGAGCGCAAAGAGTTTCAGGAACTATGGAAAAAGATTAACCATCAAACTTACTACACCGTTGATTTCAAGACAGAAGACCTTATCCAACGTGCTGTCATTGAACTGAACAACCACCTGAGAGTTTCGGAGATAAACATTCAGGTAACAACAGGCACGCTTAACGAAATAAAGAACAAACAGGAACTTACCGAGGGTACTGCCATGAAAGTGACAGGCACAGATACACATGCCGTTAAGGAACTGGTGAACGAGAACGTGAAGTATGACCTCATCGGTAAATTAGTGGAAGCCACCGGACTGACGCGCCGTGTCATCGTAACCATCTTGCAAAAGATAAGCCCCAACACCTTCTATATGTTCAAGGCTAATCCCGAAGAGTTCATCATCAAGGCTGGTAACATCATAAATCAATGCAAGGCCATTGCCGTAATAGAGCATGTGGCATATCACAAGCTCGACAAGACCTTTAACTCTGACATATTCAGCGCATCAGCCTTAAAAGGTAAACTGGGCGTCAACGCCATGGAGTCGCAAAAATCCCTCTACGACCTCGTAGTAGTAGATTCGCAAGGTGTAGAAATGAACTTTGCCCAAGCACTTGAACATCAGAATGAAGTCATAGTCTATACAAAACTGCCTGGTGGTTTCTACATCAACACCCCTGCTGGACACTATAATCCCGACTGGGCAATAGTGTTCAAGGAAGGTACCGACATCAAGCACGTCTATTTCGTTGCTGAAACCAAAGGCTACAGCAACTATGAAGTGCTTGACTACCGTAGTGCTGAAAGCGTGAAGATTGAATGTGCCCGCCGTCACTTCGCCACAATCTCCAACTCCACCGTCACCTACAGCGTGGTGAAGAGCTATGCTGATTTGAGGAATGTGATAACGAAGCTATAAATATAACAGTCTGTAGTTTTATTTCAGGCGGGAACTGCAATATTCTGCAAGTTTCCGCCTGAAACTTTTTTAGTTTTAATCATTGTTTATATATCTAACAACAGTAAATAAAACAAGATATCAGATACTTCATTCCTGTCCCCAACCTAAAGTATGGTATTTATCGATTTTCAAATCATTCAATACATTTTTTTTCATAATATTTTCCGTGTTTTCGCGTTAATTTATTACGCAAAATAGTTTTTTATCCATATTTCTTCGTTGTTTTCTTGTTTTTTTGTGTAACTTTGCAGTGTTTTTAATATTTATTCCCTGGAGTAAGGACTCAGGTAAAATAACTCAAATTTTCTATGATAGGAAAAATTGAAAAGTTACTCAACATGGACGATTACGATCTTGAGGCTGTTTTCACGCCGGCCATAGTCAATATGCTTATTCTCGGCATAATGTTCACTTGTACCATTCTGTTCATTGCAGAAGATACGGTATGGTGGAATACAATACTTGCCGTTGTAGCACCTCTTGCAGCAGCGGTGGTAATAACTCGCTTCACCATGCATTTCTTCCGTGCAGTCTCGCGCATAGTTTTCGAGGATATACTATACCGCAAAGATAGGCTCTACTTCCCTACGACTTCCATGCTGTTACTTGGCGACAATAGCACCGGTGTCAGCTTGATAATGAAGAAAAGGGTTCGTGATGACCTCAAGTCATTATATAATATAACGCTCTTTACAAAAGCGAAAGAAGATGCCGATGAAATGGAAGCCCGCAGAACGGCCAAGGATGCTGTAGCTCTCATTAGAAAAACTGTTGCTGAGAGCAACGATGTTATGACTCGTCGTAAACTGAAACGTTACGGTGTGTTCCGAAACTTCCTTGGTGGAGCGGTTTTCTGCCTTCCTCTTTCTATTGCATGTTGGGCTATTGATTTTAGTCTCAAAAGAACATGTGACCCAATCATCCTTACCGCTCTCTTCCTCTACCTGCTAATCGTTGTGGTCGATTTCTTTATTACCAAGAGCGCAGCCGTAGATTATGCAGAAACGTTAATAACCACGTTTGATAAATTGAATCACGATGAAGCATAGTATTAAGTTTTACCCCGTAGGAAACGGGGACTGCGACCTCATTACTATTGGGGGCGCAAACAAGAAGATGATGTTCGACTGCAACTTCCGCAAGGAGGCTGAGAAGAACAATGATAAGATGTATGATGTCCTTGAAGACCTCTTAACAAATGAACTTACCTCAAAAAAGTTTGGGCTTCCACTCTTGGATGCATTCTTGCTCACTCACCCCGATCTAGATCACTGCCGTGGTTTTGCTAACATGTTCTACTTGGGCGACCCAGATGCAGTTCCCCAATCTGCCAAGAATGACAAGAAGATTCTTATCGGAGAGTTATGGTATTCACCACGCGTTTTTGAAGAACTAACCGGAGAACTCAACGCAGATGCAAAGGCGTTCAAGAAGGAAGCCCAACGCCGTATGGATCTCTTTAAGTCTGGCTCAAACAACGCGGACAAGGATGGCAACCGTATCCGTATCATAGGTTGGACGGACAATCCAGATCTTGAAGGCCTCGAAGATAGGATAATCACTCCAGGCGATATTATTTCTGAAATCAACGGTTCTTCATGCCGCTACTTTGAAATATTCATTCATGCTCCATTTAAGGATGACATCGACGGCGAAGACCGTAACATGACCAGTGTAGCTTTCCAATTACGTTTTAAGTCTGATAACAAAAAGGAGGACATTGCCCGCGTATTCCTGGGCGGTGACACAGAATGGCGTGTGATTGATAAGATAATGAATAAGACAAACGATGATGATTACTTGAAATGGGATCTAATGGAGGCTCCCCATCATTGTAGCTACAAGTTTTTTGCTGATGATCGTGAGACAGCTCCCAATCAGGCTTCACTCGAATTCCTTAACAAAAGCGAGGATGGAGCTTTTGTGGTTTCTTCGTCAAAGGTCGTTAAAAAGAACTCTGACAATCCTCCCTGTCATAAAGCTAAGAACCGCTATACAGATCGAGTTGGCGAAAGCAATTTTTTCTGTACCAGCGGAGAGAAAGATGATGACACAGAGGCGCCTATCGTATTTGATATAGAAGACGGTGAAGTCGCCCTACACGAA
>ERZ791709.293-NODE-293-length-21537-cov-3.28596_pt1 | contig 21537 bp, 17 predicted proteins | sample MGYA00509955_ERZ791709 | MGnify/ENA primary metagenome ERZ791709 (study PRJEB30046, sample SAMN00715153) | human gut metagenome | study: EMG produced TPA metagenomics assembly of the A metagenome-wide association study of gut microbiota in type 2... | reverse complement strand
AAATTGTTTTCATAAGCTACTTCAGTTTAAAGTAATATGTAATAGTACCCGTCTGGTTATTTACTCCGTCTACTTGGTTAAAGCGGGCTTTACGCGCCGCCTCTTCCGCAGCCTTCCGCAACGCAGCATTTACCGTATTGGTACGTTTGTTGATACTTGTACTTATCACCTGCCCTGCCGGATTTACAGTGATGGTTACCACCACACGGCCCTCATCCTGAACATTATAAACAGGCATCGGCAGACCGCCGCTGCCCAAAGAACGTCCATTAAGGTCAAATGTTCCATAACCACCTGTACCTGTCGATTTTCCTTCCGCCGCATTACCTGTCGGGCTACCTTCAAGACCACTCCCTGCCGTACCGGTCCCTTTGTTCCCCATCTGAGTACCCTTGCCAAAAGCACCGGCAATCTTCTTTGCCGCTGCCTCTGCCGCCGCTTTTTCTGCAGCCGCCTTCTTTTCCGCAGCAGCTTTCTCAGCCTCGGCACGTTTCTCGGCTTCAGTCTTCTCTTTCGGTTTTACAGTATCTTTCTTTGGAACTTCCTTTTTGGGAGTTTCCTTCTTGGGAGTCTCTTTTTTAGTTTCCTTTTTCGGCTCTTTCTTGGGCACTGCCACTGTTTCCTCTTCTGTCTGAGTGATTACTTCCTCTTTTACATCAACGGCAGGAACCGGCTCCGGTTCGGAAATATCAGGTGCAGGGGCTTCCGGCTCATTCATTATATCCACATCCGTCAACGTATAAGGGTCGGCATTGCCTTGCGACAGTTCCGTATTTCCCAACATAACAGGCACACCTCCTTCCTCCTGCATCTGCGGACGGCGAATAGCTATCACCAGCAACAGAATAAGGAGAACGGCATGTAGTACAATCGTACCAATCAGTCCTGTTATCTTATTTTTTTTCATGCTTTTATTCTCATGTTTACAGATTCTTCATTTCATTCAGAATGACAATAACGAAGAATCAGCTTATCGTTTCTTCTCAGGCGGACGCGTGGCCAGCACCATTTTGAAGTGATTTTCATTAGCAATGTTCAGCACCCTTACTATTTCACGATAAGGCACTGCCTCATCCGCATAGAGCGCCACATACATATCGGGCTCTTTCTGAGCGCACTCTTGCAAAAAAGCAGGCAATTCCTCCAACTCAATCGGCATTTCGTCCTGATTGCCGAAAGCAGTATAGAAATTCAGGTTCTTATCAATGATTACCCGCGTGAGCGGCTTTGCCGAAGTCTGCTGCTTACCTTGCGGAAGCAACACCTTGATGGCATTGGGCGACACCATGGTGGAGGTAATCATAAAAAATATCAGCAACAGGAATATGATGTCCGTCATAGACGCCATACTGAAGTTGGGCGATATTTTATGTCTTCTTTTCAGTGCCATACGCTTTTACTTTTGAACAGGTTCGTTCAGCAAATCCATAAATGCCATGGTGCGTGCTTCCATCTGGCTCACCACCTTATCTACACGAGTCACCAGATAATTATAGGCAAACATAGCTGCAATACCCACTATCAAACCACCCACCGTAGTAATCATAGCTTCATAAATACCTCCCGAAAGCAGAGTGATATCGATATTATTTCCGGCATTTGCCATTTCCCAAAAAGCCTGCACCATACCGGTAACAGTTCCCAAGAAACCAATCATAGGTGCACCGCCGGAAATGGTTGCAACAATAGGCAATCCGTTTTCCAGTTTGGCAACTTCAATATTACCTGTATTTTCAATATTGGCCTGCACATCGGCCACAGGACGCCCCATACGGGTAATTCCCTTTTCAATCATACGTGCCGAAGGCGTATTGGTTATGCGACAATAGTTAATGGCCGACTTTATTTCGCCGGTGCGGATATAGTCACGGATACGCTCCATAAACATGGGATCGTCTTTGCCGGCTTTGCGGATAACCGCCAGTCGTTCAAAGAAAATATAGAAACACACCACAGACAGTACAGCCAGTACAGCCATAATCCATCCGCCTTTCAGCGCCATGTCCCAAAGGTTCATCTGCGCCTCTCCCGAAACAGGCGTCAAAACAGGATTACCCCCTGCCAGGGTATCCCCAATGGCTGTTTGCGCAGCCAGTAAAGTCAAGTTCATCATTAACGGAGACAATTTTTATATTCTTCAATTGTTTGTTTCAGCCCCAGATAAAGAGCATCGCTTATCAAAGCATGACCGATGGAAACTTCGTCCAGCCAAGGAATATTGTCATGCATATATTTCAAGTTCACCAAGCTCAAGTCATGTCCGGCATTCAAGCCCATCCCCAAACTGCGGGTCACTTTGGCAGCCTCTACAAAAGGAGCGACAGCCGCTTCGGGATTCCGAGGATAAAGAGTCGCGTAGGGTTCGGTATAGAGCTCCACACGATCGGCCCCGGCTTTAGCCGCATATTCTATCATTTCACGCTCCGTATTCACAAAAATAGAAGTACGGATTCCTGCGTGACCGAATGTATCCATCAGTTCCGTCAAAAAAGACAGATTCGCTTTGGTATCCCATCCCGCATTGGAAGTAATCTGGTCGGGAGCATCCGGTACAAGAGTTACCTGATGCGGTTTCACCTTCAACACCAAATCAATAAACTCGGGACTGGGATAGCCCTCAATATTAAACTCAGTGGTAAGCAAAGGACGCAGTGCATACACATCGCTACGACGGATATGGCGTTCATCGGGACGAGGATGAACAGTAATGCCTTCAGCACCAAACGCCTCACAATCTAAAGCAACTTTTATCACGTCCGGGTTATTCCCGCCACGAGCATTACGCAAGGTAGCTACCTTGTTTATATTTACACTTAACTTTGTCATCTTAGCAATATATTATTATCTTTGCAGTTCTGATGTGCAAAGTTAGCAGGTTTTATCAAAACCTAATCCATTTTGCCAAACAAAAGATTTATAAAATTAACTAATGAATATGCGTCCCATGAAATTCGCCATTTTTGGAAACACCTATCAGGCCAAGAAATCCACACACGTAGAGCGTTTGCTTTCTATCCTGGACAGGCACCGCGCCGAAGTTTATATCTGCCGGGAGTTTTATCAGTTCCTGACGGACGACTTGAAATTGCAAATTCGTCAAGCCGGTGTTTTCAAGGGAAATGATTTTGAAGCCGATATGGTGCTAAGCATCGGTGGCGATGGTACTTTTCTGAAAGCAGCCAGCCGGGTGGGATCGCGTAATATCCCCATATTAGGCATTAATACCGGACGTTTGGGCTTCTTGGCTGATGTTTCGCCCGAAGAAATGGAAGATACTTTCAATGATATTTACAGTAATAATTACCGGATAGAAGACCGCAGTGTACTCCAAGTATCCTGTAAAGAACAAGAGCTGAAAGGGTATCCTTTCGGTCTGAACGAAATCGCTGTGTTAAAACGCGACAGCTCGTCCATGATTTCCATTCATACAGCCATCAACGGTGCCTATCTCACCACTTATCAGGCGGATGGCCTTGTCATTGCCACCCCTACCGGTTCGACCGCATATTCACTAAGCATCGGCGGTCCGGTTATTGTTCCGCATAGCAACACCATCGCCATCACCCCGGTTGCGCCTCACAGTCTGAATGTACGTCCTATTGTAATTAACGATGACTGGGAAATAACACTTGACGTAGAAAGCCGCAGCCACAATTTCCTGATTGCCATCGACGGACGGAGTGAAACCTGTCGTGAAGGCAGCAAACTCACAATCCGTAAAGCTGATTATAAAATAAAGGTAGTAAAACGACAAAACCATATCTTCTTTAATACCCTGCGCAACAAAATGATGTGGGGAGCCGATGGCAGAGGATAATGAAATCAATCTGATATGAAACCTCCTTTAAGAGGAGTAGAAAACATTTAATCAAGTGAGGGAACGCATTAAACAGACTATATATGCATAATAATTCCGCCCACATCAGGTTTTGAATATGTGTATTCCAATAAAAATTATAAAAAATAGGGCACATAGATAGCTTCTTCTTTTATTGGCATGTCTCGGGCATGAGTTGCCTCATACCGAATGCAAATTCACCCATTTCCGTTGACTTTTGTTGGAACCGGTTTATAATGAATCACTTATGCCTAAAACAAATTATTCCAACAAGACTTAGAAAACATTTCTAACCTAAGTCATCTAGCTTTGCAAAAACATTAATACTAATCAACGACAAGAGAAAAGAGTCAAGTTTTCCATTGTAAATCAAGGTACAAGTATATTGGACACAAGTTATTTTTATATAATTACCATCTTCTCCTAAAAGCCTTTCAGAAGTGTCAGCCCCAGGAAGACCCTTCCCGTTTCACTCACTAGCATTCATGTATAAAGACAACCGAAACAAGCACTTGCCGCCCCATATTCCCCCCAAAAACAGCAATTAATCAAAAAAATCCGGTAAAATAATAGTTTATATTATCAGAATAATGTATTTTTGTACCGTCGAATTAATCATTTCACAATGGTGATGAAATCTTATCACCAGTATGATATAAAATACGCACTTGAGTGATATAGTTTGCTCACTAGTGTGAAATGGTTTACTTAAAAGGAAGAGAACAGAAACACTTCCGCATGACAATGAATTATATAACCGAATAAAAAAACAAGGAACGCGAATGGCTGTCAAATTTGAATTTTACGAGTCACCCAATACGATAGGTACACGCAAGAAGCGGTATCACGCCCGTGTAGTGAACAGGGAGCGAATCAGCACCGACCACTTGGCACAGGAGATACACCATAGCTCTTCGCTCACCGTGGCAGACATCAAGGCAACCATTATCGCGCTCAGCGAGAAATTGGCCTATCATTTGAAGGACGGAGCACGAGTACACATTGAGGGGATAGGCTATTTCCATATATCCTTGACCTGTCCCGAGACACCGACTCCACACTCCACACGCGCCAACAATGTAAAATTCAAGTCGGTAACATTCCGTGCGGACAAATATCTGAAGAAACAACTGGCGGATGTGAAGACGGAACGCTCAAAGTACAAGCCACATTCCATTCCGGTGACGAACGAGGAGATAGACAAAGGACTGACAGAATACTTCCTGACACACAGCGTGCTGACACGCCGTGATTTCGAACAGTTGTTCACGCTGACACGCGCCACAGCCGGACGCTACATTACCCGACTGGCAAAGGAGAAAAAACTGTGTAACATATCTATTCCGCACAATCCTATTTATGAACCGATGCCGGGATTCTACGGAAAAGAGAAACTACCCGAACCGGAACAGGAAACGGATACTACAACAGAATGAAAACACACTGAAAATATTTATAAAAGCAAATTCTACAAACAATTTCAGACTTATGATAAAAAGCTGAAACTTCTACATCAGACTGAAGGGTTTCCGGGAGGAAATCCTTCAGCCGTTTTCTCTATCTACGGGCATTTATGTGCAGAGGCATTCTCACTTTTGCCCCGCTACCTGCACCCTGCTCCGGCCATTGCCGGTTTTCACTATCTGTATCTGTGCCGATATCCGTTCCGTCATTTCCGCCACGTGTGAAATCACCCCGATTTTACGTCCCTGCATCTGCAAACGCTCAAGCGCATCCATCGCTATGCGGAATGTCTCAGGATCAAGGGAACCGAAACCTTCATCTATAAACAACGACTCCACATTCATCCGGTTGGAAGAAAGTGAAGACAGGCCGAGCGCCAATGCCAGCGACACCAAAAAAGACTCACCGCCCGAAAGGGAATGGACAGTGCGCACCTCTCCCATCATGTCGAGATCAACAATTTGCAAAGCAAGCGTATCCGAGATACGTTGTAACTCATAACGCGGGGCAAGATCCTGTAAATGCTTGTTGGCATAAAGCAAAAGTACATCCAATGTATATCCCTGAGCTATTTCTTTAAACTTCACCCCACTCTGCGACCCGAAGAGTTCATTCAGTTTTGACCAGTTCTCATAATTCAATTGCTTTTCGTCCAACTCTTTCCGAATGCCTGCCAATGCCTGCCTGTTTTTTTCCTGCCCATCCAGCATCAGCCCGATTTGAGTCAAACGTGTGGTTTGCTGTTCTTTTGATGACTGACAAGCAGACAGTTTAAACAACAAAGACTCTTCAGTTTCTCCTTCCGACGGTTTATGCGAACCTTCTCCGTGTTTAGCCAACAATTGACAACGTTCCGCCAGCACAGCCTGCACGGTAGTGAATCGCTCTTTCAACGCAGTCAGCTCTTTCTTCTCACGATTAATCCAGACAATATCTTTCGACAACAACTCTTCCAGCTCGGCACGAGTCGTAATCTCCTCCCGACCGGACAACCATTCGGTTATGCGACGGTTCTCTTCTTGCGACAACACCTCCAGACGTTCCACTTCTTTTTCCAACTGAACAGACTGGCCTTTGTAAGATTCCAACGCACCCGATAAATCCTGATATTGCCTCATGACTATATCCCAATGCTGCTGTAGCTCTTCCTGCCTCCTCCTGTTCTGATTCTCCACCTCGTGAGTGGGACGTCCTTCCAATAGCAACGCACGTTGCGAACGAAGAGCACTCAAATCCGTCTCCAAAGCAATAGTCTTTGACTGTTTATCCTTTATCTGCACAACATGTGTCTCCTGCTCATGCTGCCTGGCATCCAGTTCGGCCTGCTGCCGTGACAATGCCTCCTTCGTATCGGTCTGTTGTTGCAAACGCTCTTTCCATTGCTTGTCAAAGTTCCGTAACGCCCCCTTCAACTGTCCTTTATCCAGCAAATCCTGCCAACCCGGAAGAATAGAAACATACTCTTTCACTTTAGACAGACATTCCTCGGAACGATGAACGTAATTCTTGACAATGGTATCAAGCGTATTGATTTCCATTGTCCTGTCAGTAAGAGAAACGGTAAGACGTTCTATCTCTTGTGTCACCTTTTCTTTTGCCCGATTCAGCTCTGCCTCCTGCAAGGATTGCACCTCGGTAAGAGTAGCAGCCGGATGATGCAGACTGCCACACACCGGACAAGGCTCTCCTGTCCGCAACTGCGAACGCAGCAATACCACTTCGGCAGGCAGCAGCCGGTTCAAACGTTCCGCTTCTTCCTGCATGGCTTTCAACCTTTTTTGCTCCATCTCCTGCAAAGCTGAAACTTCCTTCAGCATTTTCCGGTTCGATACAATCTGAGTCTCAGCCGTCTCCCGGTCGGCAAGAAGAGTAAGCACCAATGAGACAGCCGGTATCAAATCCGCATAAACCATGTAGTGCCCAAACCAATCCTCTATCTCCTTCCAAGTCACCTGAAGCAGCTTTATCTGTTGGCGCAATCCGGCCAGTTCTCTTTCCAGTTTTTCTTTCCGGCTGAGTTCCTTCTTTTCTTCCGCCTGTGCGTCCAACCATTGTTTTTGCTTCTCGGTTATCTGCACATCCAGCTCTTTCGCTTTATTCAGTTGGGGAGTCAGTTCGGCAAGATATTCCTGCCAAGCCGTTTGTGCCTTCTTTGCAGCTTCCAGTTCCTGTTGTGTTTTAGAGAAAAGTACAGCAGTTTGCCTGACTTGTTCCTGACGTTCCGCCAGCATTTTCCTGTTTGCATTCAGTTGTCTCGAAGTAGCGACTGCCTGCATAAAGACATCACGGATTTCCTGCGCCTGTTCCACACGCGCCAATAATGCATAACGTGCAGCAGACTTCTCCATCTCAATCCGTATTTCCTTCAATTCATTCTCAGCCTGCTCTTTGTTACGAGTGAGCGAACGTTCCTCTTCCACCCACTTCAAACAGGCGGAGAGTTTATCTTCCTCGTTCTTCAAAGCGGCAAGAGAGCCGGAAAGCAGAAGCTTCTCTCCATCCAATGCAGCCAATGCATCATCGGACAACAGCTCTATTCCTTTCATACGCTCCTGCAAAAGCCGAAACTCCATATCCGCACTCTTGGTCTTGGCATAAATGGACGAAGAAACACGAGAATAAATCTCTGTCCCTGTCAACTTTTCCAAAATCTCGGCTTTATCCGCCTGTTTAGCTTTCAGAAAAACAGCAAAGTCACCCTGCGCCAACAAAACAGACCGATTGAATTGTTCGAAAGACAGACCGATGAGCTTGGATACTTTAGCAAGAAGTTCCTTCCTCGTGCCCTGCTCTTCAGTATTTTTGGAAAGATTCATCAAGCGAAAACCGACACTGCGCAAGATACCCGAAGGCTTTCCTCCGGCACGACAGGCTGTCCAAGTAGAACGATATGTCTCTCCTGTCAAAGCTATGAAGTCCACTTCGGCATACCCCTCGGCTGTTCCTCGACGCAAAACAGAACGACTGTCACTTTGAGCAATCGTCTTATTGCGGACATCGGCCAGTTCCACTTTCGATTCTCTTGCTTTGGTCATACGCGGAGTAGAATCGAACAGCGCAAGACACAAAGCATCCAGCAAAGTAGACTTACCGGAACCGGTACTGCCTGTAATGGCAAAGATGCCGGCATTTTTCAACGGTTCGACTGTAAAATCGACCTCAAACTCTCCTGCCAAAGAAGCAAGATTCTTTCCGCGTATTGCTAATATCTTCATAATGAACTGTTGTCTTAATTACTCTTTACCGGCCTCACTGATGACTTCCTGCAATAACTCTTTCATTGCTGCGGGCATCTCCTGCTCGTCATATTTCCTTTTATAATAGTCGAGTGCCACGTCCAGCGGACGAATTCCCCGCAGCTCTTCATAACTTACCGCCCGGAGACCACTCTCCTTTTGGACAGGCATTACCGCCACCACACGCGCCAACCTCACCGATTTACCCTGCAGAGCCGATTCTATTTTGTATTTATAAGAAGTATCGGGCTCCGTCATCTGTATTTTCACTTCCAGATAAGGCGAACGCGCATTTATTTCCCCATCAGGCAATTCATGAATCGCTTCCAAGACTTCCTCCAACACCGCAGGTCGGTCGGGGATGCTTAATAAGCGGACATAAGGCGGCACATCAATTTGATGTATCTGCGTTTTATCTTCTTCATACTCCACCATCACCACACTGCTTCTGTAACCTTTTTCGGAGAAAGACATAGGAATAGGAGCTCCTGAATAACGTACATTCTCTCGCCCGGACACTCGTTGCGGACGATGAAGATGCCCCAAAGCCGTATAAATAATCTGCGCATCAAAAGCATCGGGCGAAATACCCTCCACACCGCCGATAACGGTACGTTCGGAACGGTCATCATCGGATATTTCCGAGCCTGTCGCCTGCAGATGTCCCATGGCAATAACAGGTTTGCCTTCATCCCTCAGTTCTGCAAAAAGTTGCCGATAGAGAGTCTGAACACCTTGCGCATAGTTTTCGGCAGGCGGATAATCTCCTTGCCGCAAATAAGGAACGGCAAGGCAGAATGCAGCTATATCATTTATATTTATATCCGCTTGCAAACGTCCGGCACCGGGCTTATAAATCGGTATAATGAGATGTGCCAAGTCTATGTCGCCGTCCGCATCCCGCTTCACCACCCCTCTAACGGTGATGTTCATCTCCTCCAGCAACGGGTTCGGCGCTTCCAGGCGGGCTGCCGAATCATGATTGCCGGCAATGATAATAATTTGCAGTGCCGGACACTCGGCTGTCACCCGGCGGAGAAAAGAGTAATACAGCCGTTGAGACTCTGCGGAAGGGTTCGGCCCGTCAAATATATCTCCGGCAACGAGGAGTACATCAATCTTACGTTCTTTGATTTGCCTGCGTAACCAGTCAAGGAAACGAACATGCTCATCATAACGGCTGTATTCATAAAAAGTCTGACCTAAATGCCAGTCAGCGGTATGTAGGATTTTCATTCAATATAAAAGCTAATTTAATAACTGAAATTCCCGGTTTTCACATAAACTTTATAATCTTTAATCATACCCGGAGCTCCCTGTTCTGCACGCGGAAGAATACGGAAGCCGGTTACCTTATATTCCTTGCCCAAGTCAATCACCACCTGATGAGGATAAGCCACATTATCTACCGTTTGCCAGAAAGTACTTTCCTGCAAATCATAAATTTTATCGGCTGTACGGTTACCGCTACGAGTTTCCTCGCTGTCGGCATATACAATCTTCCAATTTTCGCGCGGAATCTTCTGCCCCTTTTCATCCAAGACATCAAATTCAGCTACTGCCGCTACATTTGTTCCGTCGAAAGAAGACAAACCTTCCAGACAGAAATAACGTCCTTGAGCAGCGGGTATTTTTACCTCTTGCCAACCGTTACCTTGATTAAAGCTGCCGGAAGCTACAGGTGTCTCATTCGTCAATTTCAGGTTTTGTCCTTCTTTCCGATGAGTCTCGGGAACCGTTACCCGAAGCATATCCAAAATCGGTTTATCCAAACCGGTAACCGTTGCCTCCCGTGGTCCTTTCAAATCAAGAACAATAATCTCATTCACTCCCTTCTTAAGCCAGCATCCCGGCATATAGAGTGTCTGTTGGGGACCGATTTCCCAAAAACGTCCCATCGCATGACCGTTTACCCATACCATACCTTTTCCCCACGATTCCATATTGAAGAAAGTATCCGCCACCTTGTCCAAGGTAAAGGTAGCACGGTAATAGGCAGGCACAGACTCGTCGTTTTTCTCTATCCCGCAGAAAGCAGAAGAATTCATATCCTGATAATTCTTGTCAGCCACAAAGTCATAGTTTACCGGGAAGTTATAGACAGTCCAGTTCTTCAGTGCTTCTATATCTTTGCCATTGACGAGTTCCACCTTTTCGGTAATACCCTTACGGTCGTGGATAGACTTATCGAAATTCACACGTCCCATCGCTTCTACCAGCAGGTCAAGCTGTGTGCCTGCTTTCAGAGCGGGCAGAACCACTTCCTGCTCACCGGCACGGCGGTCGAGACGCGCCAACAATTTACCGTCGGCAAAGACTTGTGTCCAGTCATGCTGTTCCGTAATTCTCAATATTGTTCCCGCTTTCACTTCCTCCGGCAGGCTAGTGCGGTAAAGAATGGTTCCCCAGCCCTGATCGAATTTCTCCATCGGTTTGATATCTTCGGTCTGTTTCGGTGTCGGGAGATTGTTGATTAACGGAGCAATCTGTGTAAACTTGATGGCAGGTACCTCCATAACAGGAAGTGCTTGAGGCACATCGGGCAGTTTTTCACCCTCTTGCAAATAATTCTTCAGCATATCGCGAAGAGCAAAGTATTTGTCGGTCGTCCAACCTGCTTCACTGATGGGAGCATCATAGTCATAGCTGCTGCACATGGCCGAATATGCCGGATTATTGGCACCACCCCACCAGCCGAAAGTAGTACCGCCATGAGTCATATACAAACTGAACGAAATACCCTTATCAAGCATTTCTTTCAAACCTTCCACCATCACTTCTCCGGGACGGGTCTCATGCTTACGTCCCCAATGGTCGAACCATCCACTCCAAAACTCACTGCACATCAACGGAGTTTGTGGACGCACTTCACGCAACTTGGCAAATTGTTTGTCGATGTCGGCTCCGGTTCCGAAGTTGACAGTCCAAATCAGGTCATCAAGACCATTATTGAGAAAATTAGAACTCCAATCGCATTGGAAAAGAGGGACTTCAGTGAATCCGGCCGCACGGACTGTATCGCGGATAGCAGATACATAAGGTTTATCTGTTGCATAAGAGCCGTATTCGTTTTCCACCTGTACCATGATAATATTTCCGCCCCGAGTGATTTGCAAGTCTTCCAACTGCTTGCCCACTTCATGCATAAACATACCGACACGTTCCATATAATACGGATCTAGAGTGCGCAACTCCACACTGTCGTTCTTCAACAACCACCAGGGAAGACCGCCCATTTCCCATTCGGCACACACATACGGACCGGGGCGGACGATGACATACATACCATGCTTCTGCGCCAACTTACAAAAAGCAGCAATATCTTTATTACCCGTAAAATCATAATTCCCGGGTGTCTCTTCATGCAAGTTCCAAAAGACATAAAGACAAAGTGTATTCATGCCCAATGCCTTACACATTTCAATGCGGTGCTCCCAATATTCACGCGGAATACGCGGATAATGAACCTCGGCAGCCTTAACAATAAAAGGTTTGCCGTTCAACAGGAAAGTATTCTTTCCGGCTTCAAATGTGCCGGGGTTATTGCCGGCACATCCTGCCAACAGGAGCATCGCCAATAACAAAGTCAGTAATTTCTTCATATAACAATTATTCTTTTTAATGTTTTTTCCACTCTCATCATGACAAAGAACCGGATTCGGTCAAATAGAAAACTCTTTCAATCCAATGTCCAACTGTCCTTCCATTCCACCACCGGTACACCATCCTTAAACTGAATAGGCAACCAAATATATCGGGCATCACTCGGATGTTCGGGACGCCAAATGTCTCCCATAAAGATAAAGCAATCCTTTCGTCCCTCGACTTTCAGAATATACGTGCTTTGGCCACCGAAAGTAATCTCCCTGTTCGGTCCCACACAGGGATTGGGATGCTGTGTCCACGGTCCCCAAATGGATGGAGCAGAGAACATTCGCGCTTCATTGGGCGCCCAGCCGGTGCAACCGGAAGTTATCATCCAGTACATACCGTCCTTTTTAAAGATAGCAGGCGCCTCATTCTGTCCGGCAGGCGCCACACGCACATATTTTCCGGTATGCGAAAGGTAGTCGTCACTCAACTCGGCAATGTGCAGTGTCAGATTTTCTTCTGAAGCAAAAATATGATAAGCCTTACCATCATCATCCACATACACTGTCATATCTCTTGCCATCTGTCCACCTTCGAAATCGCGTTTCAAGATAAGTCCCTTGCCAACGGCGTCCACCCACTGCGGAGTCCACCATTTGGCATAGTGCAAAGCATTCAGCGTATCCATTGTTGCCTGTGCCTGTTCATCCATATCAAAGGGAAGTTTTCCGGCATTGACACGACCGGAACGGATAAAGCGATAAGGTCCTGTAGGAGTGTCACTCACTGCCACACCCGAACGTGCCGCTTCATAGCCCTTACCTTTCAGTTCAAGATGAAACCACATCACAAACTTCCCGGTCTTTGCATTATATACCACTTTAGGTCGTTCGAGGATACAGCCGCGTGTAATGTCACTGCTGTCATTGTCTTCTACCGCAAGTGCCACACCTTCATTTTTCCAATCGGTAAGATTCTGCGATGAGTAACACATTACTCCTACCATGGCACTGCTGGTAGTATCGCATTTATTCTCGCCGAACCAATAGTAAGTACCGTCATGATACATCACTCCGCCGCCATGGGCATTGATATGTTCCCCATTATTATCAGGCCACAATTCTCCCGAACGGATGGGAGACGGCTGTGTATTACAACCGCACAGTAAAATGAATCCCAGAAGGATAACAGTCGAAAGAATCTTATTCATGCTATTCATAGTAGATATGTTTTTTATTTACGGATACAAATATAATGAGTTTTACGGAGAACGAAAGACTAATATCCGGTCGTTAAAGAATAAAAATCGGTCATTTTACAATTCAGCCGCCCCGGAACGCTATCCGAGACGGCTTAATCAGTTTTTCTCATCAACAAAAAATTTTTATTATACAAATTGCTGTCTTTACAGCTAAGCATCAGTATAACACATACGTATCTTGTTTATAATCTTAAAATTATATCCTATCAAGATGGGATAAAGATAGAAAAAAGCAGCCATATAAACAAGAAATATCATTGAAAAGAACTGAAAAATTTACTTTCCGGGAATTAAGCCAATAAGTAAAGTCCCGGCGACCAACCCATCGACAGCCGGAAAAAGAAAAGCAACCGTTACGGAAGAGCAACAGATACTTCACGTCCCCAATCCTCAAACTCTCCTTTCTCCCGATTATATGAAGCGGCGATGAGAAGCTCTACCACCCGACCATAATTTTTCTTTCCTTCCGAAACACGGTTCCCTTTCAGGAAAAGATTATAAGCAAAATCCTGCATTCCGCCAAGTAGAGGACTATACTTCTCACTCCAATACTCCTGCTTCACCTCATAATCCTGCCATATTTCCGGACGGACTGTTTTTCCCCACTCCTGAAACCTGTCATCGGACAATAACTTCCTGGCACTGACCGCCACATAGGGCAACAGGCTGAAGTATCCGCTGTATCTCATTGCATCGGAGTCCGACTGCATACAGACGAGGAAAGCAAAATAATTTGCCTCTGCCTCACTGCCCACTCCCAGCAAATGAGCAAACTCATGTGCCATCGTAAAGGGATATTGTTCGGGGAGTACGTCTTCATTCACTTGTGCCTCGGCAAAAAACGGTCCCATGGCACCCAATACGCCCACGCTCGAATATAGCGGGGTAAATCCAAAATGCTTGATATGCTGCCACGGTTGCGGACGGGCCAACCCATAACAAGAGGAAAGACCGGCATAGTTTCTCTTGACGATAGTCTCCACCTCCTCTTTTTCTATACCGGTGTCATGCGTAAATGAAGCGTTCAGTCCCTCTGTGTAGACATCCAAAAATTTCATGAATACCTCTTCTTCATATTCCACAGGTCTCAAATTACAACGTGCATAAAGACTCGGACGGAAGTAATTCAATCCCCATGCCATATAAAACCAGATGATTATCCACAATACCAACAAAGTCAAACGTCGGAAAATAACGAGCCACCCCTCTCCACGCCTGCGCGCCATGACCGGAATAAATATCATCAGAGACACCACAACTACAGCCATTATCTCCTCCCAAGAAACAGGAATTACGGACGAAACAGCCGACAAAACAAAGGATACATTCGGATAGACATAATCGGCATATCCGCGTGCGCAACCGGGAAGGAAGCGGCAGAGCATGATATAAATTAATAATGCAACCGGAAGGATAATACCCCAACAACGCAAAATACGTTCTTTTCTCATGGATGTAAAGCTAATCATTTTCCACAACCCCCAAACAGGCATTTACCGTAAACGAAAAGTTCTCGTTTCACATCAAGTTATTGTAAAGCAAAGCATTAACCCACTGATATGTGTGAAACATGGTTTTCTGCTTCCTGCTATTGGACAGACACATGAGTTTGCTCAACAGTAGCAGCCAAAGCATGATAAATCTGTTTGGTCAAATTCTACTCTTCTTTCGTTAAAATACGTTCCAACTCCTCAGCAGTAAGTCGGAGATGGAATTGTCCCTTATAAGCTACCGAAATGCCTCCGGTCTCTTCGGATACGATTATGGCCAGCGCATCCGTCTCCTGCGACACCCCCATGGCTGCACGATGCCGTAATCCCAACTCTTTAGGAATATTCAAATCATGAGACACCGGAAGAATACAACCGGCCGCCTCAATGCGTTTGTGACGTATAATCATTGCCCCATCGTGCAACGGACTGTTCTTGAAAAATATATTTTCAATCAACCTTTGATTGACATTGGCATTAATAATCTCACCCGTACGGATAATATCATTCAGCGACATACTCTTTTCGATGACAACCAACGCCCCTACCTTGCCTTTACTCATGCTCATACAGGCAAGTACTATCGGCATAATGTCCGCCTTCTCGGTCTTCTCCTGCTTATTTCCCGTCAGAAAGCGGAAAAAACTGCCCAAGCGCTTATGCGAACCCAGCGTAACAAGAAAACGGCGCAACTCATCCTGAAATAAAATAATCAGAGCCAGCACACCTACGCTTACCAACTTATCAAAGATAGAGCCCAAAAGCTTCATCTCAAGAACTTGTGACACAATCAGCCAAATGCCGATGAAAACCAGAATCCCCGTAAAAATGTTGATTGAACCCGAATCCTTCATCAGCCGATAAGTCTGATATAGCAAGTAAGCCACCAGCAGGATATCAATAAGGTCTTTTATACTAAAGTCGATAAACATCTTTCGCTATATTATTATTCAAGATTATACTATTAACAGTCGATAGCACAGGACTTCATCTGTCGCACGATCCGCACAGCTTCCACAGCCTCCTTCACATCGTGTACCCTCAAAATGTCAGCACCCTTCATGAGCGCAATGGTATTGAGTACGGTCGTGCCGTTCAGCGCATTTTCGGGAGTACCGTCCAGAAGTTTGTAAATCATCGACTTGCGCGATATCCCCACCAATACCGGAAGGTCAAAAAGAGCAAAATCTTCCAAACATCCCATGAGCCCGTAGTTGTGTTCCAGTGTCTTACCAAAACCAAAACCGGGATCAAGAATAAGGTCTTTCACACCCAACTCATATAACTGATGTATCTTCCGTGCAAAATACCGGAATATTTCCTTCATCAAATTATCATAATGCGGAGCCTGCTGCATGGTTTGCGGAGTACCCTTCATGTGCATGATAATGTAAGGAACACCCAGCCCGGCCACAGTAGAAAACATCTCGGAATCCATCTCTCCTGCCGAGATATCATTAATGAGGGCTGCGCCATATTCTTCCACACACATCCGTGCTGCATCTGCCCGGAAAGTGTCTACCGAAATGGGAATTGAAGGACACACATCAGTAATCACTTCAAGTCCCATCCGCAGGCGATTCATTTCTTCTTCCAATGAAACATGGTCGGCATTCGGACGAGAGGAGTATGCACCGATATCAATAAAATCAGCACCCTCATTTACTATTTCCACCACACGTGCAGCAATCTTTTCCACTGTCTGGAGACGGCTTTCACTGTAAAAGGAATCGGGTGTTACATTCAGAATCCCCATTACCCGAGGCTCCGACAGATCCATCAACTGCCCCTTTACATTAATGTATTTACTCTCTTTGTTCATCATCTCTACGAAGTGTTATTTATGTCGTACAAAAGTACGCACAATTCTTGAGTTTTTGTTATTTCCTGAACTATTTTTCAGCTATCTTTGCCGCAACTAATATTAATAGAAGGTATAATGGATATTTCAACTTTATATAAATGCTTTACGGAATGCAGTGGAGTAACCACCGACAGCCGTAACTGTCCTGAAGGCTCCATGTTCATAGCCTTGAAGGGAGAGACATTCAATGGGAACGCCTTCGCTGCACAAGCGCTGGAGAAAGGTTGCCGATATGCGGTAGTGGACGAAGAACAATACGCCGGTGAAAACCCGCATATCCTTTTGGTTGACAACTGCCTGAGAACCTTACAGGAGTTGGCCAACTTCCATCGCCGTACGTTAGATACCCGCATTATAGGCATCACCGGTACCAACGGAAAGACCACCACCAAAGAACTGATAGCCGCCGTACTTCAAAAAAAATACCGGATACTTTATACATTGGGCAATCTGAACAACCACATCGGCGTGCCACTCACACTGCTACGCCTCACTCCCGATGACGAGCTTGCCGTGATAGAAATGGGAGCAAACCATCCGGGTGAAATCAAAACGCTCTCTGCCATCGTTGAGCCCGATTACGGTATTATCACCAATGTGGGCAAGGCACACCTTGAAGGGTTCGGCTCTTTTGAAGGAGTGATAAAAACCAAAGGAGAGTTATACGAGCATTTACGTTACAGAGGTGAACACACCATTTTCATCGATAGGGATAATGAGCATCTTAATAAGATTTCAAAAGGGCTGACCTGTATCACCTACGGCACAGAAGACGAAGCGGAACTCTATGTTAGCGGCAAGGCAGGAATATGTGCCCCATTCCTCACTTTCGAGTGGATACACGAAGACAGACGACATAAGGTAAGCACCCACCTGATAGGCTCTTATAACCTTAAAAATGCCCTTGCCGCCATCGCCATCGGACGTTTTTTCAATGTATCAGAAGAAGATATTTCAAAAGCACTGGAAGAATATATTCCACACAACAATCGCTCGCAGCTTACCCCAACTGCCGACAATAATCTGATAGTGGATGCCTACAACGCCAACCCTACCAGCATGATGGCGGCATTGGAGAATTTCCGCCGGATGGAAGTGCTGCATAAGATGGTCATTCTAGGCGATATGAAAGAATTGGGAAAGAGTAGTCATGAAGAACATCAAAAAATAGTCAGTTACATAGATGAATGTAAATTTGAGCGCGTAATCTTGGTTGGAGAAGAGTTCGGACAAGCGACCTCCTCTTACGAACATTATCAGGATGCCCGTCAATTATCAGAAGTCCTGAAAAAGTCTAAGCCGAAAGGATTCTATATTCTCATAAAGGGTTCGAACAGCATGAAACTCGCCCCACTGCAAGAGTTGCTTTAAAGTAGTTCATATACTATATCAGGAGGATATACCTAAATAAAAATTATTCACTGTATATGAGACTGTCCAAAATGTTCAGCTAATTTCTTATTTTCTCCTTCTGGACAAAATAAGAAATCTGAATACATTCATTAATATGCTGTTCTTCACTACATTCTGAATGACAGAACAAAAGATAATACAATAATCTTCTTGGACAGTCTCATATAGTAACTTTGAAATTTTTATTCGCATTTCTTCAGTTGAGCATCAAACTCATATAAGGATGCTCCGTTTCAAAAGACTTGGCTGTCAGGCTTTCTATCGTATAAAGATGATATTCTCTTCCTTCCCGATATTCACGATAACAATTACCGTTTTCCACAATATAGTAACCATTATTCTCAGGAATAGCATCATCGTCTTCTATTTGAATGGACAGACTCAGCACCGGGTGTTTCCTTGCAAGTATGGACAGCATCTTTTCCACATGAATCAAACGCGCCATTCCCAACGTGGACGAATCCCCGGAAGAAGGATGAATATACTCGATGACAGCTCCGGGGTATAGGGTTGCAGCTGCCGACAACAAGGTATCTTTGACCGCCCCAAAACCTGTCTGTCCGGGAATACCATCTGCCAATAACTCCTTAATATATAAGCTTCCGGCATCCATTACCACAAAAGCCATCCCTGCCATCCGATCCGCCCGGCGTGCCACAAGCACCTTACCCCCTCCCAGTCGTAAGTCCGCCATGATAACCAGAAAATCCTCATAACTATGCAACATACAGCAGGCACGCTCGCGCATACGATTGTCGAAATACTGATACAGTTCGGCTGAAGCCTCATCCTCCTCTTCCACCCTATAAGAACCGGAAGGGATAAGTTTTTCTACGTTTACCCTTTCCATCACATAACCGAATCGCGGAGTATATCCCGACTTTGCATAATAGCCAAACAACCATTTCTCTGCCGGTATAAGAGTGCTGAGCAGAATGCCGTCATCATACATGCGACGATGCGTCAGCCTCAACAATCGCCGCATGGCTCCATGCGACCTGTAATCGGGATGGGTGCACGCACCGGAAACGTAAGAAGTAGCAATCGTCTCCCCGCAAAAAGTCATCGGGTAGGAAATCATTTGTAAAGCAGAAATGATTTTTCCTTCTTCACGCACAGCCATATTGATATCATCCTTATATCTCAGGTCGAAATACAAGTCGGTAAACTCATCACTATCCGTGAAACAGAGTTTCCACAATGCTTTTACTTCATCCTTTGTGGTCATTGAGTTCGGCTATACATTTTTCGAGCAAGATAGTCGGCTGATAAGAAAGCTTCGCCTTACGCAGCCCCTCCAGTCCAAGATCCTCCTCGCGATTGATATACATATACTGTTCACCGATATGATTGGCATACTCATAGTTTATCATGGCATAAGAACCTTCGATATCGGTATTCGCTTTCTCCACACAAGTGTCCCATGTCTGATAGTTGATGGGGGCCCCATATGTAAATGCGGCTATCTTTCCATTCACATGTAACACTCCTCCGGTCAACCCCAACTCTTCCATGTGATGAAGGGCAAAGGTCATGGACCGCCGTTCGGCCCCCAAAGCCATTTGTTCATCGCAATTATTGGCACGACACCATTCTTCTTCCATTTTCAGGCATTCGGGAACAAGCTCGGGAGTCAGAAGCCTGTACTCATAATCGGGATACTGCTTCTTGAACTTGTTAATATGATTACGTTTAGACTGATACTTTTTACCTTTCAAGGCAGCCAGGTCAGTGCGCAGATAAAGATAGTCGAAATAGTCACGATCTTCGGTAAAGGTGAAACGCCCCGGCATCACTGCTTCAAGGTCTGCTTTCATCCCTACACATACCCCCAGCATACGGAACTTTGCCCCCAACGCTTCTGCATCCTCAATCAGTGCCTCCAGCACCGGTTTTACGTCTCCTGTTCCTACCGGCATCATGTAGGCTAGCTCTTCACCGGCATAAAAGCGAAGCAACAGATAACCGTCCAAAACGGCATACTTGGTCTGGTATAAGAATGTCCAACTACAAAGGTTGGCAAACGACAAGTCGCAATTGCGACGTTGGCTGTTAAGTGTAAACGACTGTATCAGCTCTTTATCCGCTAAAGTAATGTCTTTGAATTCTATCATAAAATGTTTGTTTCTTTAATAACAAAGATAGAGGCATTTTTGTTAAATTACACCCAATAATTTAAGGATTGTTGGAGTGAAAACGGCTGTCATTATCCCGTTCAATGTCAATCCCAGACTGGCATAAGCTCCATATTTTCCACTGATTTCCATTGCCGTAGATGTTCCCACTGCATGAGTAGCCGTTCCCATGGACAAACCTTGAGCAATGGGACTTCCTACATGTCCCACACGCAACACCTTAAAGCCGAACACCGCTCCAAATAATCCCACAACCACAACGACAGCCGCCGTCAATGAAGGAATTCCTCCGGTAGCTTTCGACACCTCCATTGCAATAGGAGTAGTAACCGACTTCGGAGCCAACGAACAGATGATATCAGGTGTAGCTCCCAACAGCTTGGCAATGACGACCACAGTCACCAATCCTACCAAACATCCTGCCAACTGCGAAATGATAATTGGCAACAACTGCTTCTTTATCATCTCCAACTGCAAATATAAAGGAACGCCCAATGCCACTACCGCCGGCTTCAGCCAAAATTCGATAAGCTGTCCGCCTTCATTATAAGTTTCATAACTGATGCCTGCAAATTTCAAAAACAGAATAAGCACGGCAATGGTAAGCAATATAGGGTTCAAAATAACCCAGCCTGTCTTCTTCTGAACGATACGTGACAGAAAGAATACTCCGAAAGTAACCGCCAACAAGAAGAACTTATTTTCTAAATATTCCATTTGATTTACGAACTAATTGATGAACCCATCCGGTGACTACAAGCACCAGAACTGTACTGACTAAGGTAGCAATCACAATCGGCCAAAACTGTGCCGCAATCACATCAAAATAAAGCATCAGCGCCACACCGGGTGGCACAAAAAAGAAGCCAAGATTAGCAACTAAAAAGTCGGACAATCCCTGCACCCATTGCAGCTTTATCCAACCCAACTTCAAAAAAAGGGTGAGAAGCAGCATCCCTATGATACTGGAAGGCAACTTAATGCCTGTCAGAAAAACAATCAGTTCACCCAAAGCCAAACATCCGAAAAGGATGGCGCATTGACGTATCATACCTTATGAATTTAATGAAAACTTATTGAAAACTGCGCAAAGTTAAGGAAACATCCTGTTTGGTGTTCAATAACATACGTTTTTTGCATACTTTAAACCAAAAATAATATAGATTTTGCAATGTAGATATTGCAAAATTACCTAATTTTGCACCGTGAAAAACAACACTCGTCTTTAGAACGTACATAATTATT
>ERZ791709.235-NODE-235-length-26762-cov-54.6585_pt1 | contig 26762 bp, 19 predicted proteins | sample MGYA00509955_ERZ791709 | MGnify/ENA primary metagenome ERZ791709 (study PRJEB30046, sample SAMN00715153) | human gut metagenome | study: EMG produced TPA metagenomics assembly of the A metagenome-wide association study of gut microbiota in type 2... | reverse complement strand
TTGAGAATCAAGAAGATACGAGGTTAATTAACTATAAAGAGCAAAAGAAAAATGCCCAATTCAGTTGTTTGCTTCCCTAATTAAGTTTTCGGACGGCCTCCCCCATATCCATCGATGATGTTAAGTCGGTGCTGGGAGAATTATCAACTAATGATTTGGCTACTCTTTGCAAGTCCGCCAATATAAACAAGTGGGCAAAATACAAGCCAATGAGCATAGCCAAGCTGTTTAATATTACAGAACGAGACAGAGCCAACTGCCATTATGGTCTGGATTTCACCGCCAATTCATTACTTACCAATGAGTTTCGGAGAGGTTCATCTTTTAGCCTGAGTACATATTCCTTGGCAAATGTACTGGATGCTGCCAGTGAATGGACATATTCCAGACCTAGAGGAGGTAGCAGTTCGCCCTATCGTTTAGGTGATTTCGTTAACAATGAAACATTAACAGATGGGTATAGTGCAAAGACCTCTGCCCCTTTAGGAGGATTCTCCAATGGTGTAATCGGATTGGATAGCTACAAGACTAGAACCATCAGCACGTCACCAGGTAAGACAGATTCCTCTGCCCTCGATGTAAGCCTTGAAGGTACAAGTCTCTTATATACCAGCTTCAAGTGTAGATGGGCTGGCTCTGATTTATATAGCCAGTCGTGGCAAGCACTCGGAATGGTAGGTTCAGATGTAATACCTATTAATAATATCCTCGATATTAATAATGGATATTATCGTTTGGGACTTGTTGTAAGAGGAGTAAGTAATTGGTATCTCTGTGTATCCAGTTCCACATTCAAAGAGGTAAATGCCAATACAGAAAGGCAGACTTCAGCACCGAGATGGATATGCCCGAATCTGATGAGCAATACAAGACTTATTGATGAAGTTTTAGAGCACATGAATAGCCACGAAGAGTATTATGCTACGGCAGTACCTTGTATAGTCAAGAATGCTATTATATCTGTAAGTGGCTTGATTTGTACCACTAAGCTTCAGAGTGATGGAGAGATATATTGCGTGCCGGAGGGTAAGGTGAATTTTGCGTTGCAAATCAAGAAGACGGCAGCTTACACCGTTCACTTCACTGTAGCAGTCTATGTAACCAAGCAAATGATAAACGTGGGAAATGGAGAAAGTTGGAACAATTATCCTGTAGAAGGATTTGATATTGTTTTTGATGGAAATGGAGTTCTTACTCAAGATTATACCATAGAAGCTTTCATCTCCTTTACATATCAGTCTGGCGTGAAGGAAAGAAAACAGGTAAGTAATTATAAAGTTACTGGTTCTATGAAGAAAGGTAGTGCCGCAGGAACGAGAGTACATTCACATAACTCACCGTTTTATCCAGCGATAGGCGATATAGTTATTCAGCAGATAAGCTGGAACTAAAATATAAGTAATTTAAGTATAACAATAACATTTTTTTTAAACAAGAAATTATGAAGAAGATTAAGACAATCGAGGCTGTTGCAGCCTACAGAACATTGAAGGCATTGAAGACATCATCAATGAGCGATGATGCCGCTATGCGAGTTTGGAAGAATATGAAGGCTCTGCGCCACGTAGCCGATACCTACGACAAGGATGTGGAGGAAGCGCAGGAGAGCCTGAAGGATGATAAGTTCGAGGAGATGCAGCGCAAGCTCCAGGAGTGCCAGCAGCTAGAGCAGAAGCACGCCGATGAGGGCTACGAATACACCAAGGACGATTCAGCCAAGTTTGCGGAGGTTAATGAGTACTTCTACAATCAGAAGCAGAAGACCGAGAAGTACTTCTCAGACCTTGCCAATGCCGAGGTAGAGGTAGCTATTGAGGATGTTGACGAGAAAGAGCTTTTCAAGGCAGCGAAAGATTGCGGCTTGAAGTTCGCCGATATGGAGAGCCTTGAAGTTGTGATAGGATAATAACGGTAGTAGATATAGAAATAGCGTTAGAATTTGGCAAGAAAGCCGTTCTAACGCTATTTTTTATATGGTTTGGGAGGGTGTCTAAAACAAATACATTTCGTTTTTCTTTTTGAACATTTCGTTTTGCGGGGCGGAAACATTTCGTTTTGCGGATTATATTTATCAGACAATGTAAAATGTCCTGTGTCTGAAAATGCAAGAATTGGAGACGTATTTTTACTGGCGCTAATTAAAACGAAGCCTTTGTTTTGGCCATAATTTACTATATACAGTAAAGTTTTGTTGGCTAGGCTGTCTCTAACTTCTGTAACTTCAGTATCAGTTATACATCTTGTAGATGTAGAGTTGCCCGTAAAAAATAAGGTTGCAACCTTATTTGCATCTACAGAAGTAATTGTAGATGGCTCTCTTTCTATATACAAAGAGCTATTGGTTTCAAGATTTTGGTTGCTTGCTGAATCTGACAATCCAGAATCTTGATTTGTACATGACTGTGCTAATAGCATTGTCAGGGCGGAGATGATAAATAAAATTCTTTTCATGATAGTTGTTTTTAGGTGTTATAATTGATGTTACTTGATAAAAAAAACACTAGCACAAAAGTACTAGTGTTTTTTAATAATATTGTTATTTTACGTTAGGACCTGCACCCCACTGTGGAGCACCCTGATCCTGCCATACACGCTCTGAATTCAAAGTCTTGCCATCAATAGCACCTGCTGTGAAGCCTTGGCTCTTATATGATTCCTCTAAGATGTTCTTCATAACATCTGTAGAAAGAATCTCGCTGATAGAGGCACGACGAGCAATTGATGATGGTGCAAAGTTGTTTGCAGTGAAATCTACTCGTGGAAGGAGTGTTGAGTTAAACTCAGGCACACCAGAACGACGAGCTGTCACCCACATATCTCTTGGCTGGTAGTTGAAGTGGATTTCCAACTGGAGGAAGATTTTCTCCAAGTCTGCATCCTTATCACCTGTCAAGGTATAAGCTGGCTTTTGAAGCAGCTTATCTATTTCACCATTCTGCAAGTCGATTACTGACTCATTAGGGTCATAATCATATGTCTTGCCATAATATGGAATACCATTCAAACCTGCCATGCGATCGTACTCTTCAACAGAAGATTTAATAGCCTTCTGGAAGTAGGTATTAGCATCACCGCTAATCGCACCATATGTTGCAAACTCTGCGAGGTAGAAGTTTACTTCAGCAGTAGTCATATACATATTGTACATTGCGCGGTTTGCAGTTTCCTGGATAACCTTGCCATTTGGTGCTGTTGGTACCGTGAAGCTCTTACGACCATGAATCAAATACTCATTGAGAGTAGATGTTGGCTGGAATGTCTTGTTGCCAGGAAGGTCTTTCTGCATCTGGTCCCATTTGTAGTACTCAGCATATACATAGGTCTTACCTCCGTCATTAGTGAGCGTTGCAGCCTGATAAGCAGTAGGAAGACCATAGTAACGCACCCAAGGCTCGCCTTTGCCTTTCCATGCCTTGAAGGTTTCCTTTCCATCGGCAGTAGTTCCAATCTCTACATTCTCAAGAATATATGAAGGAATACTTGCTTTTTTGCCATTCTCCAAGAACCAAGCAACAACTTTTGAGTTCCAGTCATTCTTGGTGTATAAGAAGCGAACACGAGGGTCTTCATTATCAACCAGGAACTTGCATAACTCTTGTGTAGGAGCCAAGCCGTGGTAAGAGATGGTTGTATTGCCTGTGTTGTAAGCAATGTCACCCTTATCCAAGGTAGAGCCGTCACCAGTATTGATAGCCTCGTCCGCTTTCTTGAAGAGAAGATCATCATCCTTACCATCAAGAACACCACAAGATGCAGAAACTACTTCCTGTGCAATGCTCTTGGCACGTGCAAAGTCTTGATGAATCAAACGGGCTGCAATTTTCAACTTGAGAGAGTTTGCCAACTTTGCCCATTTTGCCCAATCGCCTTTATAAGCAAGGTCGTTGTTGCTAAGGCTTGCTTGGTCTTTATTCTCAGTGAAAGCCTTGATGCATGCATCGAGGTTTGTAAGCCATAAGTCATACAGATCCTTTACGTGGTCATACTTTGGAGTAAGTGTACCACCATATCGATACTGTGCTGCTTCTGTGAAAGGAATATCACCAGCGTCATCACTATCGTAGATTCCTAAGTAAGTGATGAGGACATCAAGTGCAGCTTGAATGTTTTTATACTGTGCAGCCTTGGTTTCATCCATCTTGGATATCTCATCCTGCATAGCATACTTATAGCCCAGCAAATTTGTAGAAAGTAAGATCTGACGACCAGCTCCTCCACTCAAAGCTGCGCTGTTATAACCATTGCCCGTAATACCTATTTGGCTATGTGAGAAGAATGCAGGAGCCTGCAAGAACCATACACTATAGTCGTTAGGTGTGAATTTGTAGATGGCTTGTGTCAAAATCTGGTCAGGAGCAGCTGTGATTACTGCATCTGGAGATTGGTTCAAGTCCTTTAATGTGTCCTGGCAGCTTGTTGTGGTCAGAAGAAGACCACCAACGAGTGCTGCAGAAAACAGAACTTTATGTTTCTTTATAAATCTTTTCATCTTATCTTAATTTTAAGAAGTCAAACTTAATTTAGAATGTAGCATTAATGGTGAAGGTGAAGTTTGCTGTAACACCATCGAAGTTACGGATACGGAACTCATGTGCTGATGTACCACGTACAGACTCTGGGTTCTCCTTGTTTGGCAAAGAGTTCAGCAAATAACCTAAGTTATGACCTGTTGCAGTGAACATAAGGTTTCTTGCACCAATCTTGCTAGCCCATGACTGTGGAGCTGTATATGAGAGTGAAATCTCACGAAGAGCGATATAGTTGAGCTTGTGCAGAGTTGCATCAGTAACAACACCCTGTGTTGGATAACTTGCTGCGTTAATCCAGGTGTTGTTGATGAAAGCCCATGAACTAGCGTGAGCTGGTTCAATAACTCCCTTCTTCATCAATTCCTCGAAAGTCTCACCGCTTGAATAAGCGCCTGTTCCTACAGTATAGTAGCTACCATCTGGCTGGTCAATCTTTGTGCCTGCCATGAAGATACCACTAGGAATCACACCGTCATTATATGTCTTGCCATCCCATCTAGAGGTATAATTTGCGCCACCATGAGCAGCATCACGATAGTCGAGAGAGGCCTTGGTTAAACCCTTGCCTGTACCGTAACGGCCACCATAAGATGCTACGTAACCACCAAAGCGAGCATCAAGAGAAACAGAGAGCTGTAAACTCTTGTAGCGAAGACTTGTTGAGAATGAGGTCAAGAAGTCTGGGTTGATGCTACCTACTTCTTTTACTTCTCCTGAACGATACCAGTGTGAACTCTTGGTATCAGTATCAAAATCAAGCACCTTCATTCCTGAAACGTTGTCAATCTTAGTTTCTGAGTCTGAGAGCAGCAAACCATATTCGCCACCAACCTTAGCAACGGAACCAATACGGAAGTTACCGTAAGCTACATCACCTGAGAGAGGAATGTAGTCTGCAACATTCTCGTGCAAAGAAATAATCTTAGACTTATTCTTTGTGTAAGTCAAGTTTACATCCCAATTCCAGTCTTTTGTTTGAACTGGTACTGCATGGAGAGCAATCTCGACACCGGCATTCTGAATGTTACCAGCATTTACATACTGATACTTAACGCCAGATACGCTAGGAACAGATATCTTCATAATCTGGTCCTTGGTATTCTCCTTGTAATAGGTAGCATCAATGCCAATACGGTTGTCCAGGAAACGCCAATCAAGACCAACCTCCCAAGAGTTCTTGCGCTCTGGCTTCAGGTTTTTATCGTAGATGGTTTCTGACAACTCAGTTGCACCCACACGGTTACCATTGATAAGACCGGAGTTAAGGATGTATGCTGTGTTGATAATATATGGGTCTGTATCATTACCTACCTGTGCCCAAGATGCACGCAACTTAGCGAATGAAATCCACTTTGGAAGCTGGTTGCGGAATGAATTGGTGATAATCCATGAACCAGATACTGATGGATAGAAGTAAGAGTACTTACCATGACCATCTGCATAAACCAAGGCTGAAGACCAGTCGTTACGGCCAGTTACATCCACAAAGAGCTGATCCTTCCAACTTGCACCAACCTGTGCAGCGACAGAGAACATACGCTTCTTACCACTGATAGTTCCGCTGTAAGATGGAGTGTTCACAGAGTTTGTGATGAAGTATTGGTTATGAGCAATCAAACCGCCATTTGTACCCATCGACATCTGCTGCTGGAATGAATTGAAATACTCACCACGGAGGAATCCGTGAAGCTCAAAGTTTTCAAAGCTCTTGTTTGCATTGAAAGTAGCATTGAGGTTTGTCTGTTCTTTGGTAGAACTTGACAATCCATAGTAACCACCTTCGTTTGCATAACCAGAACCTGGCTGCTTGTTCTCTGCACGTACATAGTAATAGTTGTAGCTTCCCTCTGCAGTGAACTTCAACCAGTTTAAGATGTCTGCAGTTAACTTAACGTTTGGACGAACAACGGTTTCTTTTTGCTTGTATTCGTTCTCATAGAGGTTCCACCATACATCTCTTCCAGGTACGTTACCCCACTGATCACCATAGTTAGAGCTTGCCAAACCACCATGCTCACCCTTGTACAAGTGCTTGAACTGGTTGGTGTTGTATGAACGACCTAAGCTTCCATATACGAACTGCTCACCAAGGTTCCAAGGTGCATTCTTTGGTGTAGAGTTTGCAAAGTTGATACCTGCCTCAACTTCCACCTTATTGGAAATCTTGTGTGATGCCTTTGCCATCATGTTGAGACGATCGAAGGTATTACCTGGAGTTGTGCTTGATGCGTGCTTATAACCAATAGATGTGTAGAACGAAGTCTTGTCATTACCACCATTGATAGCAACGTTGGTTGTGGTATTGAAACCAGTATCGTATGCATCCTTATAGTTGTTCTTATACGCTTTATATGGCTGCATTGTTCCATCAATATACTCAACCATGCTGCCGTCGTACGCTGGTCCCCAATAATAAGAACCAACTCGTGTCTTGATAGAATTTACGCCATCTGCATTCTTATAGAAAGAGTTTGTATCCCAAGCACTGCTGCCGTTGTTTACATAACCAGCAGGGAGACCTGGACCATATTCATTCTGGAATCCTGGAGAAGAAATCAAAACATCCATACCGAATGTCTGGGTAACGTTGATGCCTAAGCCCTTCTTGCCCTTACCGCTCTTTGTGGTGATGACAATAGCACCATTCAAACCACGAGAACCGTAAAGTGCAGTAGCGGCAGCACCTTTCAGTACAGATACACTTTCGAAGTCGGCTGGATTCAAGTTCTTCAACTCATTACCATAGTCGGCATTACTCTGATCCCAGTCTGCAGAACTAACATGGTTGGAGTTATCGAGAATAATACCATCAACTACATAGATAGGCTGGTTGTTTGTTCCCAAGGTAGAAGCACCACGAATCAAAATTTTAGATGTACCGAACATACCACCATCACTCTGGTTGATGTCAACACCTGCTACCTTACCCTGCAAAGCATTGGTTGGGTTGATGATACCTGCGTTCAGATCTTCACCCTTCAATTCTGTAACAGCATAACCAAGAGCCTTCTTGTCACGCTTCATACCCAAGGCTGTTACTACAACCTCCTTTAAGCTCTGTGAATCTTCTTTCAGAGTCACATCCAATGGACCACCATGATAGATTACCTCAATTGTTTGAAAACCGAGGTATGAAATGCGGAGAGCAGCTCCTTAATGGTGAATTTGCCATCAAGGTCAGTAGCACTACCGACAGATGTGCCTTTTACAAGGACTGACGCACCAATAACGGGCTCGCCAGTAGCATCCTTGACGATACCTGTACATGTCTCGTCTTGCTGTACGTTCTGTACGCTGTTCACGGCAGGAATACCTGCGTAAGCAGCACCAGCAGAACCAACCATCAAGGCGAATGCCAGATTCATTGTTTTGTTAGTTTTTGCCATAATACAAACTTTTAATGTAATGAATAACTATTTATATTTAATTGTTCTTGCTTGAAATGTTTAATTGTACTCACTTACAATCTGATTTTCTTTTATTTATTATCTAGGTTGGTAAGTCTCTTTAAAATTTTAGGCAAAAATACGTAAAATTTATTAATTGATATAGAAAATGCTGTGAATATTTGTCGACTTTAGAACTATTTAACTAAAAAATAAGCTGTGACCGATAACAAACGGCCACAGCTTGCTAATTTTAACCTAAAAGTTTGCCTATACTGCGCAATTTCGTGCGATATCCATAGATGGCAATCACCACGAAACAGATGAATGGAAGAATGAACGACGCATTGGTAGATGGCATTCCGAATACGGTATGCATATCGATGATGGATGCCTGCAAAGGTGGCAGGACACTACCGCCCAGAATTGCCATGATGAGACCGGCTGCACCAAACTTGGCATCATCGCCAAGACCCCTCAGGGCTATACCATAGATGGTAGGGAACATCAATGACATGCAGGCACTGACTGCTACCAGGCAGTAGAGACCCCAGATGTTGTGAAGGGCAATGACGCCGGCTGTGAAGCAGCCACCTGCTATCGCCAATATCATCAGTAACTGTCCTGCGTTGAAGAAGCGGAGGATGAAGGTGCAGATGAAACGGGAACAGCAGAACAGTACCATCGCTACGATGTTGAACTTCTGCGAGGTGACCTCGGCATCAATCTCTGCCATTCCTTCCTGCATCAGGATGCGGGTACCATACTGGATGATGAAGGTCCAGCACATAATCTGTGCGCCCACATAGAAGAACTGGGTGAATACGCCTTCACGATAGTGCGGCATGCGGAAGATGCGGCGAAGGGTAGGCACGAAGTTGATCTTGTTGTCTTTCTCGCTGTTCTTCGGCATCTTGGTAAACAGGATGACGAAGAAGATGGTGAGGATGACCAGACCGATAATCAGGTATGGATTGATCAGTACCGAAAGGTCGTATTCCTTGATTGCCTCAAACTCGCTATCCGAGAGATTGGCGCGCCCTGTCGTATCAAGCGGGTTGAGTTTTGCCTGGATAAAGTTCATCGCCACATACATACCGAGCAGCGAACCCATCGGGTTGAACGATTGTGCCAGGTTCAGTCGGCGTGTTGCCGTCTCCTCCGTTCCCATCGACAGAATGTAAGGGTTACTCGATGTCTCCAGGAAGGAGAGTCCGCAGGTCAGGATGAAGTAGGCGAGGAGAAATGGATAATATTCGCCCATCATCTTTGCCGGATAGAAGAGGAATGCACCGAAGGCATAGAGTCCTAATCCCAGCAGTACGCCTGCCTTGTAGGAGAAGCGGCGGATGAAGATGGCGGCAGGGAAAGCCATGGCGAAGTAACCGCCGTAGAAGGCTACCTGTACCAGTGCGCCATCCGTAGATGACATTCGGAAGATCTTGGAGAATGCCTTCACCATCGGATTGGTGATATCATTGGCAAATCCCCATAGTGCAAAGCACGATGTGATTAATATGAAAGGTACGAGGTAGCTAACCCCATCCTTCATGAGAATTGATTCTTTCTTTTTCGATTCCATATTTCAGGTTAATATTGTCTGCGTTTATGTTTGTAGGTAAATATTCGGATGGATCAGATGCTTTGTCTTACCACGGCTCTCAGCTCGTCGATATCCTTGATTTCTCCCTTGGCAAGTGCCTGGGTCAGGATGTTGCCCATACCCGTAGCCTCTATAGGACCCGCAATGACTGGAACGCCCAATGCTTCGGAGGTGAGACGGTTGAGTAACTTGTTCTGTGAGCCGCCTCCGATGATGTGCATGCACTTGATTGGCTGCGGTAACATCTCGTTGAGGTGAGCGGTTGCCTCGGCATACTTGGCTGCCAGCGACTGGAGTACGCAGCGCACGATTTCTGCCTTGGTCTGAGGAACCTGCAGCTGATGGGTGGCGCAGTAGTCGATGATAGCCTGCTGCATGGATGCCGGATTCTGGAACGCAGCGTCATCCACTGGGATGATGGCATTGATGTGAGCTTCTTCTGCCAGAGGGAGGATGATGTCGAACTGCTGTTCCTCGCCATTCTCCTTCCATTCTGCCATCAGTCTCTGCATGATCCAGAGGCCTGTGATGTTCTGCAGGAAGGTGATACGGCCGCCGATGCCGCCCTCGTTGGTAAATTCAGCCTTTCGGGCTTCCTCGGTAAGGATCGGTTTTTCGATCTCTACACCCAGAAGCGACCAGGTTCCTGAACTGATGAATGCCATCGGGTATTCGTCTTCTGTGGCTGGTACGGCTGCTACCGCACTGGCTGTATCATGAGAACCTACTGCGATGACATCCACTTCTCCGAGTCCGGTTTCCTCTGCGATGTCGCGGCGCAGCTTTCCTCTTACGGTGCCCGGCATCACGATCTTGCCGAAGATGTGGCGTGGGAGACCCAACTGGTCGATGGTTTCCCAATCCCAATCCTTGGTGCTGGCATTCAGCAGTTCTGATGTGGATGCGATGGTATATTCATTGTTGGCTTCGCCTGTGAGATAGTAGCTGAAGAGGTCTGGGGTGAAAAGCAGATGAGCAGCCTTCTCCAACTGTGGACTGTTGGCTTTCTTCAGACTGTATAACTGGAAGAGGGTATTGATTTCCATCACCTGCGTGCCGTTGATGGCATAATGTGCCGATGGATCAATCTGCTTGAAAACTTCTTCCGGCATTCCCTTGGTGCGGGCATCGCGATAGCATACTGGGTTGCCCAGAAGGTTGCCGTCCTGGTCGATGAGACCGAAATCCACTCCCCAGGTATCGATGGCGATGCCATCCACCTTGAGTCCCTTGGCTCCTGCCATCTTCAGTCCCGTCTTCATATCCTCGAAAAGGGCGAGGAAATCCCAATAGACGTGGTTGCCTAATCTTACTTGTCGGTTAGGGAAACGATGGATGAGCTCCATTTCGAGCTTGCCGTTTTCTAGTTTTCCGGCAATCACTCGTCCGCTGCCTCCACCGAAATCTATAGCTAGATAAATCATAGTTATTTAAAAATGTTTGGGTAGATAAAAGTTGTTTCGTATAAAAAGCGGTAGGAGAGTGCCCGTAGCGGGCAGCTTTCTCTCCTACCGCTTCTCTCATATAGAGGATAGAGGTTTATTGTTTCTTACCTAATACGTAAACCTCGAGATCGTCGATTTCTTCCGGTGTCAGTGTGGTGTATTTGCCGCCACTCTGAACGATGATTCTACAAGCCATCTCAAAGAACATGGCACGCTCGAACACCTCATCGAAATTCTTGCCGCAAACTACCTGTCCGTGCTTCAGCAAGAGAGCTGAATTGTGATCCTTCAAGGCTGCGATGACTGCTGCTGCCAATTCTGGAGAACCAGGACGATAGTAAGGAATCACTGGGATTTCCTTGCCTACGTGGCATGGTACCTCTGCTGTTACATTGAAGTCCTTTGGTGTTTCCTGCATGCAAGCCACAGCTGTTGCAAAAGGTGACTGGAAGTGGAGAACCACGTCGCAATCAGGACGCTCACGGAGTACACCGAGGTGGAATCCGCTCTCCATAGAAGGTTTAACGCCATTGAGTACTTCGCCCGTTGCTACCAGGCACCGAGATACTTTCTCCTTCTGGAGGCTAGGAACCCATGAACCTGTACCTGAGACAAGAGCCTCGTCGCCGATGCGCCAAGAGAGGTTGCCACTACTGCAGATGGTGAGAGCTGCATCGCCTACGCGGTGAGCCTGCTCCAGGAATTTCTGAATATGCTCTTCTGTAATCATTTTCTTTTTCTTTCTATTTGAATGATATTCGTACTGATGGTGTTACACCTTATTTATATATAGGACCGTAGTTCTTGCAAGCACGGAAGTCTGCACCTTCCTTGTCCATACCGAATGCGTTCCAAGATGCAGGACGGAAGATCTTATCGTCCTCAACATTGTGCATGCATACTGGGATGCGGAGGATAGAGCAGAGGGTGATGAGGTCGGCACCGATATGACCGTAGCTGATAGCACCATGGTTTGCGCCCCAGTTGTTCATCACAGAATATACATCCTTGAATGGAGCCTTGTCGCAAAGGCGTGGTGCGAACCAGGTTGTAGGCCATGTTGGGTCTGTACGCTTGTCGAGAACCTTGTGAATCTCTGGATCAATCTCAACGGTCCAACCTTCTGCCAACTGGAGCACAGGACCAAGACCCTTTACGTGGTTCAGACGAACCATGGTTACAGGCATACCGCCCTTGCTGAGGAAGTTGGAAGAGAAACCGCCGCCACGGAAGTAGTCACGGTTAGCTGGATACCAGGTAGTTGCCTTCAAGCACTTATCTACATCCTCCTCGGTCATCTCCCAAGGCTGCTTCATGATTGGGTTGCCCTCTGCATCTGTAGCCTGACCTGTACCGTCGAGTGTAGTTGCACCAGAGTTGATCAAGTGGATGATACCGCCAGCTGCCTGACCTGTAAGTTCCTTACCGGTAACACGCTTCACTGCCTCTGGACTCCAGTAGGTACGAACGTCGCTGAAGATCTGAGCACGACCTGTCAACAGGTGGTTGAACAGCATAGCTACGCCGTTGCCTGCATCATTCTCAGTAGCGAGGATGATTGCTTCACGGATACCGTTCCAGTCGAATGAAGTATTGAGGAGAGCCTCTGGATAGTCGCCGTTAGGATAGAAGTCTGTCCACTGACGCTGACCCTGGAAACCACCAGCGATGGCATTATGGCCTAATGCTTCCTCCTTGAAACCTAACTCTTTCAATCTTGGATTACCATGCATCAGGTCACGCATGATGATAGTCATCTTCACGATGAACTCCCAGTCTGCATCCTTCTGCTCGCGGGTCTTAGCCTTTTCATTGTTAGCGATGTCCTCACCCTCATTGCACATACAGTGCTCACGGGTCCATGCCATAGCCTTCTCGTACTCCACTGGGTCGTAGATACCCTCTGTCATACGGCGGATGATCTCAGTAAGGTCAACACTCTCATTGCGCATACCGAGGTACTCCTGGAAGAAGTTAGGGTCAACGATGGAACCGGCGATGCCCATGCAGGCGCTACCCATAGAGAGATAAGACTTGCCGCGCATGGTAGCTACAGCCTGGGCAGCTCTTGCAAAGCGAAGAATCTTTTCTGCTACGTCAGCAGGGATAGAGTCATCCTCCAAGTCCTGTACATCATGACCATAGATACCGAAAGCTGGCAATCCCTTCTGGGCATGAGCTGCGAGAACGGCAGCCAGATAAACAGCACCTGGACGCTCTGTACCGTTGAATCCCCATACTGCCTTAGGCCAGTGTGGATTCATATCCATAGTTTCTGCACCATAGCACCAGCAGGAAGTAACGGTGATGGTAGAGCCAACACCCTCGCGCTCAAACTTTTCTGCGCAAGCTGCACTTTCTGCTACACGACCGATGGTACTGTCAGCGATGACACACTCAACAGGAGAGCCGTCGCCATTACGTAAATTCTCTGAAATCAGTTTGGCTACAGACTTAGCCAAATTCATGGTTTTTTCCTCGAGGCTTTCTCGTACACCTCCCTGACGTCCGTCGATGGTAGGACGGATACCGATTTTAGGATAGTTACTCATAATTCTTGTTCTTTAAGTTTTTATAGTTACTATATTTTATATACATTATATTATATGTAAGCACAAAGGTAGTGATAAAAAACGAATCTTATCACTACCTTTATACTTTTTTATATTTGTTTTTCTTTATTTAGAATTAAACTTGAAAGCCAGAGGTTCATTCTTGAGTCCGGATGGAAGGGTAACGGTTACCTGATTGCCCTTGACGGTGTACTTGACAGACTTGCCGTTCTGCAGCAGAACCAGCTTACCCTTAGGCTTGTTTTCTGTCCAGGTAATGGTCTTTGGGGTCTTTTCTCCATCTTCCAGTGCATAGATGGCGTAGAGGGTCTTGCCGTTCTTGTCGGCGGTAAACCATACCTTGCCGTCATTATAGTGGGCTGCATTGACGGTAGAGTAAATAGCCTGACCGTTCTTGTTGAGCCAGCTTCCTATCTTCAGGAGGGTATTCACAACTTCCGGTTGCAGGGTTCCATCTGCCTTCGGACCAACGCCGAGAGCGAGACATCCGCCCTTTGCCACAATTTCAGAGAGAATACCGATCACCTTGTTAGGTGACTTGAACTTAGCGTTTGGTGTCCATCCCCATGCATGGCTCAGGGTGATGCAGCTTTCCCAAGGAATATCGAGCTGCTTGGCTGGGATACCCTGCTCTGGAGTCTGATAGTTCTCATTCTTTCCACGAATGGTTCTATCTACGCTGATCATACCCGGATTGCGCTTGCGGGCATCTACCAGAATGGTATCAAGACCAATCTCATCACCGGTAATCCATCCGCCATCGAGCCACAGGATATCGATGTTGCCATAATCGGTGGTCAGCTCGTTGAGCTGGTTCTGGGTAAACTTGCGGTAGTTCTGCCACCAGTCTGGATGCTTCTTCTTCTTGTAGTTGATGCGGCGGTTAGGGGTTGCATAATAAGGGTTCCAGAACCATTTGCTGTGCCAGTCTGGTTTGGAGAAATAACAACCGATCATGAATCCCTTGTTGCGGTAGGCGTCGAATACCTCCTTGGCGATGTTGTGGCGTGGATCCTTGCCGAAAGGTCCATGGGCGATGGAGAAGTCGGTATATTTGGTATCAAACATGCAGAAGCCATCGTGGTGCTTGGTGGTGAAGATCATATACTTCATACCTGCCTTTTTCATCACGTCAGCCCATTTGCTAGGGTCGAAGTTCACTGGGTTGAGGGAATCTTTCTGGCTCCAGTACCATGCCTTGTCCTCCTCGTAGGTTGGTTTGCGCTCACGTACAATCCAGTCTTCCGAACAAATTGACCAGGATTCTACAACGCCGGGTACGCTATAGAGTCCCCAGTGCATCAATACGCCGAACTTCTGGTCCTGCCAGTGCTTGAGTTTGGTTAATACTTGTGGATCTGTTGGCCAGACGTAATCTTCAGTGTTTGACTGTTGGTGAACGAAACTCTGTGCTTCCTGTGCCTGCATCTGGGTAGTGAATCCTGCAGACAAGGCAAGTCCGAGCATCATTAATTTAAATTGTTTCATATGCTTTGATAGTTAAATTGGATTGATGTTTTAATTGTTTATGCCGTTTTTATTTATGTGCTGCAAATGAGCAAAAAGTATTGGAAATAATGGAAGAAAAGAAGAACAAGCATGAGTATCATCAGGAGATGCATAGTCTTGGCTGTAATAAAAAAAGATAATAGAAAAACGGGTTTGTGTTACTTACCCGTTTTTTCTGTTTCCTTCGGCATTATTGCCTGTTTCTTTTGCTGCATCAATCAAGCTTCCGAAGTCATCGCAGAACTCTGTCATCTGATGATAGAGCAGGTTGCTGCCTTTATCAGATAACTCTGTATCTGGCAGAGGTCCGGAGTTGATGGCCACGGTGAAGATGTTGGCTGCTACACCGGCACGAACGCCCAAAGGAGCATTCTCTACCACGATGCCTTCCCAAGGCTGCAGGTTGCCAGCCTTCTGCAATCCCATCAGATAAGGATCTGGATTTGGTTTGCCTCGCTTCACATCATAAGCTGTTACGATATGTGCTTCATCGAGATATTCGCCGAAGTCGTTGAGAAGTCTCAGGATGAGTGGGCGCTGACCGCTGCCCGTTACAACTCCTACCTGCATACCGGCTTCCTTGATCTTCTGCATGATTTCCTTCACACCAGGGAAAATCTCGGCGGTAGGCATCGTGTGGAAGATGTCAGTCTTTACATCGTACATCTTCTGTGCTTCATCCAGCGTGATGTCGATACCCTTCTGCTTCTTCACCATCATCTGGATGGTGTCGATGCCTCGGGCTCCCTCGGTGGCATAGGCATCGGCGGCAGTCATGTGGATATCAAATTGCTTCATCGACTCCTGCCATGCTACGGCATGATTGGGCATACTGTTATACAATACGCCATCCATATCAAAAAGAACGGCTTTAGGGTTGAATTCCCCAAAGCCGTGGTCTTTTAAGTATTTTGAAATAAATTCTTTCATCAATTACTTCTCGTTAGCCAGACGCTCCTGGATAGCCTTGCTCTCTGCCTCATAACCTGGCTTGTTGAGCAATGCGAACATGTTCTTCTTGTAAGCCTCAACACCTGGCTGGTTGAATGGGTTCACCTCTTCCAAGAGACCGCTGATACCGCAAGCCTTCTCGAAGAAGTAGATCAACTGACCGAGGTAGTAAGCGTTCAACTCAGGTACGTTAACCAGGATGTTAGGAACACCACCGTCAACGTGAGCCAGACGTGTACCGAGCTCAGCCATCTTGTTCACCTCGTCAACACGCTTGCCCTCGAGGAAGTTCAAACCATCGAGGTTCTCATCGTCGTGAGGGAAGAGCAACTTCTCGTTAGGAGTCTCTACGCTGATGACAGTCTCGAAGATAGAGCGCTCGCCCTCCTGAATCCACTGACCCATAGAGTGAAGGTCGGTAGTGAAGTCGCAAGCTGCTGGGAAGATACCCTTCTGGTCCTTACCCTCGCTCTCACCATAGAGCTGCTTCCACCACTCAGCGAAGTAGTGAAGCTTAGGCTGGAAGTTGCAGACGATCTCAATCTTCTTGCCAGCCTGAGTATAGAGAGCCTGACGTGTAGCTGCATAGATAGCAGCAGGGTTCTCCTCGAAAGCTACGTCCTTGCCGCAAGCCTTCTCCATCTCTACAGCACCAGCTACGAGCAGCTTAACATCGAAACCAGCTACAGCGATAGGCAACAAACCTACTGGGGTCAAAACAGAGAAACGACCACCTACATTGTCAGGGATGATGAAGCTCTTGTAACCCTCCTTGTCAGCGCAAGTACGTGCAGCACCCTTCTTGGCATCGGTTACAGCAACGATAACATCCTTAGCCTCTTCCTTGCCGCGCTGATCCTCGCACTGCTTCTTCAGAAGACGGAAAGCGAGAGCTGTCTCAGTTGTGGTACCAGACTTAGAGATATTGATGACACCAAACTTCTTGTCCTTCAGGAAAGAAGTCAACTCGAAGAGGTAGTCCTCACCGATATTGTTACCTGCGAAGAGGATAGTAGGGTTCTTCTTGTCGTTTACGAGCCAAGCAAAAGAGTTGCCGAGACCTTCGATAACGGCGCGTGCACCGAGGTAGCTACCACCGATACCTGCCACAACAACGACCTCACACTTTTCGCGCAATGTGTTGGCAACAGCCTGGATCTCATCGAGGAACTCAGGAGTGATAGAAGATGGCAAATGCAACCATCCCAAGAAATCGTTACCTTCACAAGTGCCGTTCTCAAGAGCTTCCTGAGCGGCCTTTACCTTTGGCTCGTAAGCCTTTACTGCACCCTCTGCGAGGAATGATGCAGCCTTTGAAATGTTTAAGCTGATACTTTTCATTTTTCCTTTTTAATATCTAAATGAATGTGTTAATGTTTCTCCTTTATCTGAACGAGTCGGTCAAGAGCTTGATTTCGATTTGCGGACTGATACGCTCGTACAATATATTATATACGGCATCGAGAATCGGCATGTTGACGTGCATGTGGCGATTGATTTCCTTCATACACTTCGTGCCGAAAAATCCCTCGGCAATCATCTCCATCTCTATCTGCGCACTTTTCACGCTATAGCCCTTGCCTATCATGGTTCCGAAGGTGCGGTTGCGGGAGAAGTTGCTGTAACCCGTTACGAGCAGGTCGCCCAGATATACCGAGTCGTACATACTACGGTCGATGGGGTGGACGGCAGTGAGGAAGCGATGCATCTCCTGTACGGCGTTCGACATGAGTACCGCCTGGAAGTTGTCACCATACTTCAAACCGCCACAGATACCAGCTGCAATGGCATACACGTTCTTCAGTACCGATGAGTATTCGATACCGATGACGTCACTGGAAGTTTTGGTCTTGATAAACTCACTCGCCAAACAGTTATTGGCGAAGGCACGCGCTTTGTCTGTGTCGCTGCAACCCACGGTGAGGTAACTCAATCGCTCCAAGGCAACCTCCTCTGCATGAGAAGGACCGCCGATACACGCCAGGTTCTCGTATGGTACGTCATAAACCTGATGGAAATATTCCGAGCAGACCAGGTTCTCGTCAGGCACGATACCCTTGATGGCTGTGATGATGAACTTGTCGCTGATGCGGGTCTTGAGTTTCTTGAGATGGTTCTTCAGGTAAGGTGATGGGGTAACGAATACGAGTGTATCGTAGTTCTGCACTATCTTGTTGATGTCGGAAGAGAAGAAAATCTCATCTACATTGAATCGTGCTGACATCAGATAGGCAGGGTTGTGACCCATACGCTTGAAGTCCTCGATGCGATCGTCGCGACGCATATACCAACCTATGTGATGAGTATGTCCCACCACAATCTTGGCTATTGCTGTAGCCCAGCTACCGCCGCCAATTATCGCTATTTTACCGCAATTATACACCTTATTATATAATGTTAAGTGTTAAATGTTCTCAAGTTTTTTTCAAGAATTAGAGAATTAGAGAAAAATCTGAAATTCTCTAATTCTTGAAACGAAATAAACTTGATTTTATTTGTTTGCTGCGTCAATCCAGCCCTGAATGTCGTCAACAGAAGGTTTGTCATAGCCGAGCTTGTACTTCTTGTTGATTTCTCCAATCTTCTGCTGGAGTCCCTGAGCCTTCTCTTCACGGATATCAGAGATGAGGTTGAAACCTGCCTTGCGGAGTACGTATGCCCAATCCTCTGGCACGCCAATCTCTGCCCATTCCTTGATGGTGCTCTGTGGCATCTTCTTCTCTGGCTTCATCTGTGGGAAGAACAATACCTCCTGGATAAAGGTCTTGCCGGTCATCAGCATTACCAGACGGTCGATACCGATACCGATACCTGATGTTGGAGGCATACCATACTGGAGTGAACGGAGGAAGTCCTGGTCGATGATCATAGCCTCGTCATCACCCTTGTCGGCAAGCTTCATCTGGTCGATGAAACGCTCTTCCTGGTCGATTGGGTCGTTGAGCTCAGAGTATGCATTGGCAAGCTCCTTACCGTTTACCATCAACTCGAAACGCTCAGTCAAGCCTGGCTTAGAACGATGCATCTTGGTCAATGGAGACATCTCTACAGGATAGTCGGTGATGAAGGTTGGCTGGAGGAAAGTACCCTCGCAGAACTCACCGAAGAGCTCGTCGATCAACTTACCCTTACCCATGGTCTCATCTACATCCATGCCCTTCTCCTTGCAGAATGCGCGGATCTCTTCCTCGGTCTTGCCGTTGCAGTCGAAACCGGTCTTCTCCTTGATGGCATCGAGGATAGGAAGACGGCGATATGGAGCCTTGAAGCTGATGATGTTACCATCAATCTCGCGCTCTGGCTTGCCGTTGACTGCAATACAGATAGTCTCGAGCAACTTCTCTGTGAATGCCATCATCCAGTTGTAGTCCTTGTACTGAACATAAAGCTCCATACAGGTGAACTCTGGGTTGTGGTTACGGTCCATACCCTCGTTGCGGAAGTTCTTGCCAATCTCATAGACACCCTCGAAACCACCTACGATGAGGCGCTTCAGGTACAGCTCGGTAGCGATACGCATGTACATATCCTGGTCGAGTGCGTTGAAGTGGGTGATGAATGGGCGGGCAGAAGCACCGCCGGCAATGCTCTGCAGGGTAGGAGTTTCTACCTCTGTATAACCAGCGTTATCGAGTACGTTGCGGAGAGTGCGCAGTACGGTAGCACGCTGCAGGAATGTATCCTTTACGCCATCGTTTACGATGAGGTCAACATAGCGCTGACGGTAACGCAACTCTGGATCGTCGAACTTATCGTAAGCAACACCATCCTTATACTTCACGATAGGGAGTGGCTTCAAGCTCTTGGAGAGTAAGCACAATTCCTTGGCATGAACAGAAATCTCGCCAGTCTGTGTGCGGAATACGAAACCCTTTACACCGATGAAGTCACCGATGTCGAGAAGCTTCTTGAATACAGTATTATAAAGGTCCTTGTTCTCGTCTGGACAAATCTCGTCGCGGGCGATATAGACCTGGATTCTTCCCTTTGAGTCCTGCAACTCAGCGAAGCTTGCTTTACCCATCACGCGGCGACCCATCATACGTCCAGCGATAACTACCTGGCGTGGCTCGTCCTCGTCCTTGAATTCAGCCTTGATATCTGTGCTGAATGCATTGGTTGGAAACTCTGCTGCTGGATATGGATCGATGCCCATCTCGCGCAATGTCTGAAGACTCTGTCTGCGAACGATCTCCTGTTCGCTTAACTCTAAAATGTTCATATTATATTCAGATATATCTTTATATTTTCTTATTTTGGTGCAAAAATACAAATAATTTTCCGAACTCGCACCCTATTTTTATGCTTTTTAATATAATAAGGTGATTTATCTATGCAAAAATTGCACGAGCCTATAGTTTGATGAAGATTTTCTTGTGATACATCCAGACTCCCATCACAGCGTGGATGGCTACAAAGAAGAGGGCGTAGGTGAGCGATGCTACATAATCATCGGTGATGAGGCTGTGAATGCCGGCAAAGATATCTGCCTTGATGCCGAAGCTGCCGAAGAGGATGGCGAGTGCCTCACTCATCACATAGAGGAAGAGTGGGTTCATGCCAAAGGCGAGCAATCCTCTGGTCAGGATGTTGTCTTTCCGTGGCTTCTTCGGGCTGTCGCCTGTCGCAGCTGAATTGGTAGCTGCTCCTCTTCCGTCGATAAACTGTACCAGGATGCCCAATATCCAGGATGCGAATCCGCAGGTTACGAATACGTAGCTGGGACTCCAGATGCGCTTGTTGATTCCGAACCCTATCAGGGAGAGTCCGAATCCCAGGGCTACCATCACAAGACCTGCCACCTTCAAGACCTTGATTTTGGATTCTACCGTCTGACCCGCAATGGAGATGTACTTGCAACAGAGAAATCCTATCATCGTATGGGCGATGGCTGGAATCGTGCTCAGCAGTCCTTCTGGATCTACCGGACTTCTATGATAGAGATGGTCGATGCCGAAGATGCTTCTATCTACCTGTGCCAGGATGTTGATGGAGGCATCGTATGCATAGCCGTTGCCAAATACCAGGATTCCCATATAAATGACAATCAGTCCGATGATGGTATGGATGAAGTAACGGTGGTTCAGGGTGATGGCAAGCATTGCCACTACTCCATAGCAGAGGGCGATGCGCTGCAGGACAGCCCAGAATCTGAGGTGGGCAAAGTCTAGCCCACCTCCGTTGCATATCATGTCAAACCAGTTGATGCCCAGACCGATGAAGAAGAGCAGAATGGTTCGCTTGGCTATCTTTCTGTAGATGGCGGCAGAAGGCTTGAACTCAGTCTTCTTCAGAGATAGAAAGGTGGACATTCCCATCATGAAGAGGAAGAAGGGAAAGACCAGGTCGCATGGGGTGAGTCCATTCCACTTGCTATGCTCCAGGAAACTGTAGTTATGCTCCCCGCCATTGTTTACTAATATCATGAGGGCTACGGTGAGTCCTCGCATCACGTCGAGTGATTTTAATCTGTTCATATATTACTTGATGAATATCATGAATTACTTGATGAAATGAATGACTTCTTTGGCTATGTCTGCAGGCTTTCCCTCTGGCTTCGATGAGTATGGGTTCTTCTGCAGGGTCCATGGCTCCTCCAGCGCATACCAGTCGATTTTCGGAGCACTAGGCAATGCCAGTTGGAAGAGTTCTCCGGATGTCTTGCCGGCATTCTTGCCTGTACCCAAAGCCTCGTAATCGATGTTTGTGCAAGCCGCCATCTGGTCGGCGAGTGCTTTCATATAGGTACTCCAGCGCTTGTAGTAGAAGTCCTTCAGCAATCCTTGCCATTCCTTATGTCCATAATCTCGCAAACCGCCATCATCGGCACAGACACGGTTGCCCCATGTGGTAATCTGTACGCGGGCATTCCATTCATAGAGGTCTTTCTCTTCAGCGGTCTTACCCAGGTTGCGCGCTTCCTCTATCCAGTGTCCCAGACGAAATTCTGGACGCGTGGCGAGCAGCTTGTCCTGCAGCAGAATCATCTTCAGAAAACGGTCGGCATCCTTGTCAAACTCCTTGCGGGAGAATGATTGATAGTCGGCGATAGCCTTCCAGTATTGTTTGCGCCCCTGGTCGGCGATAGCCTGGCGGCAGATATCTACCAGGTCGTACTCATAGTTGTTATTGTCACGGTATTTGTCTGCTACACTGGCAAAGAGGATGGCAGCCTGTCGGGTATCCTCCGGGTCGTAATAGTTGCGCATCTTCGACCAGCTGGAAACCTGGAAGTTGTTGAGCGAAGGGCGACCGCAGAAGATGCTCTCGTGAGTACCCTGCTGGTTGTTACCCACCGGACAGTTGTAGATGCTCTGTGCCAGGAGCGCCCATGCCTTCTCGATGGTAGCATCGTGTACCCCGTAGCGGGCATAGCAGTATTCCTTGAGCCAGTCTTCCTTGGTAGTCTTTTCGGCACGCCAAGGCAGTTCGCTCATCAGTTCAAACATTACAGGGTTGTTTTCCGAGCCTTCCATCGTGAAGCCCCAACCCTTGAGCGTTTCTCTATTATGATTGTCTTCTCCCTTTTTTCCTGTTGCCAGGTAGAAGTTGTTCAGCAGCTGGTCCATTCTTCCATGCAGGCCCACATTGCCTCCGAAGTTCTCAAGCATACAGAAGAGCCACTGGTGCTTGCCGTAACCGCCATCCCGCTTCAGAATGCTAGGACCGCCAAACATCGGACGGCATTCTGAGAAGAGGTCGAGTACCAGAATATCGCCAACCTTTAAGTCTTCAATCATCTGAGGGCGAGGGTTCTCGTTCCATCCCTGTACCACCCAGACCGCTTTTGGGTTGGCGCGCTTCATCGCACTCATCAGCACCTGTCCAGCCTTGGCATAATCCACGGCAGCATCATCTCCACTTTCATGGAAAGGATCCATCGAATAGAAATCTGATTTTCCGTAGAGCTTGGTCAGTTCCTTATAATATAGGTCGGCGATTTCTGTAAATCTGCTATCGGTAGGAGAGAGGTTGGCAGGACGCTGGTAACCGTTCCACTTGCCGGCATCCGTCACGTTCAGTCCCAGTCTCTTTTTGGCATCATGAGGTACCATTCCGCAATAGCCCGGTAAGACAGGTTTCATACCCATCTCCTTCATTCTGGCAAGAATCTTTTTCTGCAGGTTTTCCTGCTGTTTATACCAGCTCTGCGGCAGCGGACCTCCCCAGCCTTCCAGGTTATTCATCTCCCACCAGGCAAGAAAAGCTGGTCCGGCGATGAACTTGCCTACTTCTTCCTCTGAATAACCGAGTTTCAGGAGCATATTGCGCCATACGCATTCTGTGCCCACGGCAGCCAGCGGCATATTGATGCCATGCAATGCCATCCAGTCTATTTCTTTCTGCCATCGGTTCCAGTCCCAGAAAGCCATCGTATAAGAGAAGGTGCAGTAGTTGAAGTCGTAACGAAGTTTGAGATCGGTTTCATGGCGCTCTTTCTGTTTCACGGCAGGAAGAACGTTTGGCAATTTTTGGTTCATATTGTTCCAGGTGATGTGGATGCCGGCATGATGTTTCAGATACCAGTTGATGCCCACGGCAATATTGACCCAAGAGTTGCCTCGGATGATGATAGGATTGTTTTTGCCTGCTGGTTTAGGCGCAGTGGTGTTCTTGCCATTTCCAGCCTGGTCTATCTCGAAGAAATCCTTGTCTGATTTTACAAGGATGGTCTTAAACTTGGTAGCAGCCCCCTTATCGATTCGATTCAGTAAATCGTCTGCCGGATTAGCGTATGCTCCCAGAGTAACGGTGCATAATAGTCCTAAAAGTAATTTTTTCATAAAATTGTTTGTTGTTGTTTCAATATGCTGCAAAGATAGTGGAAAAAGCCGATAATGCCAAGCAAAAAGTGCTTAAAAGATTAAAAAAGACTTATTTATTTTGTTTTGTCTTTAATTTGCATTACTTTTGCAGGAAAATGAGGTGAGGAGTGAGCTGGACATCCGTTCGCTCTTATCCCCCTAAACGACCAACTTTAAATTTTGATAAAGGATGAACATAGATGAATTAGTAAAGAGAATCAGCAAGACCGATGGACTTTCCAAGACCCTCGGCATGCATTTCATATCTACCCCAGAGCCTGATACGCTTCAGGCTTCCATGAAAGTGGATGAGCGTAACCGCCAACCTTTCGGATTCTTGAGTGGAGGTGCCTCTCTGGCTCTTGCCGAGAATGTAGCAGGCATTGGCTCCCTGGCTTTGTGCCCGGGACAGATTGCTGTGGGCATCAATGTGAGTGGTACTCATGTACAGGCTGTGAGTGAAGGAGATACGGTTACGGCATACGCCAAACTGGTACACAAGGGCAGAACCTTGCACACTTGGGAGGTAGCCATCAAGAATACAGCCGGTGAGTTGATCTGTACCGTGCAGGTAACCAACTATGTGTTTACTCCAAAAAAGAAAGACTCAAAGAAAGAAGAATCTAAAAAGACAGAAGAATAAGGTATGACAGCATTTGCATATTATCGTTTGCCTTATCTGCATCATGCTCATTATGTGGCGCAGCGGGAGGGTGAGCCTGAAGTGCTCTCCTCGGTGGCGGAACTGAATGGCAAGGAGGGCTTTGTGATAGCTCCTTTCTCGCCGTCCGGCGATTGCCCTGTGCTGCTCATTCATCCGGATGAAAGCAAACTTTTGCCCATTTCTGATGCAAAAGCGATTTCAATATCTGATTCTGCTCAGGGAGAAGACGCTTCTGATCGTGATGCCTATGCCGAAGATTTTGAATGTTTTCATCAGGAATTGGAGAAAGGTACTTTCAGAAAGATTGTGCTGGCAAGAAAGGCAACTGTGCGAACTGCTGATAAGGATTTCGAAAATCTCTTCATGAAGGCGTGTCGGATGTATCCCCGTCTCTTCGTCTCTCTGGTTTATACCCCGCAGTCGGGAATGTGGCTGATGGCTACTCCTGAGATTCTGCTCAAGGGAGAACAGGGAAATATGAGTACGATGTCGCTGGCGGGTACCCAGAAGGCGGAACCTTCCCGCACCGTTGCCGATTATCCGGTGGAGGGCGTGGAATGGTCGCATAAGAATCAGGAGGAGCAACAGTATGTCACGGATTATATCGAAGATTGCATCAAGGCTTTTGCTGACGATTATCAGCTCAAGGGACCTTATACCACGATGGCAGCAAACCTCTATCATCTTCGTACGGATATCAGTTTCCGTCTGCGGAATGAAGGCAGGTTGGGAGATGTGATAGATGCACTCTATCCTACGCCTGCAGTCTGCGGTATTCAGAAGGAGGAAGCCCGCCGGTTTATCCTGCAGCATGAGCATCAGCCCCGCAAATACTATAGTGGTTTTGTAGGACCTATCTCTCCGCAAGGTAAGACCCATCTCTTCGTTTCTCTGCGCTGCATGAATATCCTGCCGGATGGAGTCTGTGAACTCTATGCTGGTGGCGGATTGCTCAAGGAAAGCGAGATGGAAAAGGAATGGAAAGAGACTGAAGCTAAGATGCAGACCATCAGACGTGTGTTGCTTTAGCAGAGATGGTCTGATCATCAGGAGTGTTTTTCTTTGATTAATTATAAAATCTTATTTATAACTTAGTTCTCGTGTTTAGTAATATCAATAATGTCAACATTCTAACGAGTGTTCTGGCATCTCATGGTGTGAGAAGAGTAGTGGTTTGCCCAGGAAGCCGTAATGCGCCTATAGTGCATAATTTTAATGAGATGGAACGCATTACCTGCTATCCTGTTACCGATGAAAGGAGTGCGGGATTTGTGGCTATGGGCATCGCTATGGGTGATTCTTCTCCATTTCCCGATCCGGTTGCGGTATGTGTTACCTCCGGTTCTGCATTGCTCAATCTCTATCCGGCAGTCTGCGAGGCATATTATCAGAAACTGCCTATCATCGTGATTTCGGCTGATAGACCTGAAGCTTGGATCGGACAGCAGGATGGACAGACCCTGCCACAGGCCAACGTCTTCGGAACGCTGGTCAACAGGAGTGTGAATCTTCCGATTATATCCAATGAGGAACAAGCGTGGTATTGTGAACGGTTGGTTAACGAGGCAATCTATGATTGCATGTATCGAAAGGTAGGCCCTGTACATATTAATATACAGATTCCTGAACCGCTCTATCAGTTTACGGTAGCTGAACTTCCTAAAGTTAATTCTGTGAGGCATGTGCAAAGCAATGAATTTAAAAGCAATGTTATATATATGCTGGATTTTATGGGTGCTAAAAAGCCAATGGTTGTAATGGGACAAGATTGTCCGCAAACCAGAGTTCGTGCCATCGGTTACCTGTCTTCACGGGCTGTAATGCTTGTGGAGCCTACAACTTTGAATTTGCCGGACAGAGATTGTCTAGACTCGGATTTCAAAGGAAGTCCTAAGGTGGTAAATTTTGATGAGGTATTGTATAAGGTGGGGGATGATGAGGATTATATGCCTGATTTTATACTCTATGTAGGAGGTAATTTGGTGAGCAAGCGACTGAAGCAGTTCCTGCGTCTTGCGGCAAAGAAGGGAGCAACGGTATGGCGTGCAAGTGCCGATGGAGATTACATTGATACCTTTATGCATGTTGACAAAATCTTCCAATGTGATGTTGATCAGATGGCGTTGGAGATGATGTCGTACGAATCTTATTCAGAAGATAATGTGAATGCGTATAGGGAGAGATGGGAGAAAGTGCTTCTGGCGGCAAAGCGTCATGCTTCTGATTACGAACCGCCTTTCAGCAGTATGGCAGCTGTAAAGGCATTTCAGACAGCTTATGAGGCTCTTCCGGAGGAA
>ERZ791709.202-NODE-202-length-29845-cov-3.84961_pt1 | contig 29845 bp, 22 predicted proteins | sample MGYA00509955_ERZ791709 | MGnify/ENA primary metagenome ERZ791709 (study PRJEB30046, sample SAMN00715153) | human gut metagenome | study: EMG produced TPA metagenomics assembly of the A metagenome-wide association study of gut microbiota in type 2... | reverse complement strand
GCGAACTGGCTGCTATTGATATGATTCGGAGTGTACGGATGAGCAAGGCTGCCTCTCTAATTATGGAGAACAGATATTCCATTCAAGAAATAGCCGAAATGGTAGGTTATAGCGACACCCGCACACTCCGAAAACATTTCACTGAGCAATTCGGAGTGTCGCCATCCAAGTATATTGATAAGCCTGAAATACAAGGGAGTTAGCCGAAACAGATTCCCATTCGTTTTCCTTGGACAATCAGGTCATGGTTTTCGTCTACCAGTTTTAATTTGCCGGCTACCTCATTCAAAGAAACAGAGCCTATCTGAGCTCCTTGCAAGGAAACCATTCGTCCGAATTGTCCGGAAGCAATCAGTTCTGTGGCATGTCCTCCCATTCGGGTGGCAAGGTTACGGTCGTATGGAGTGGGGGAGCCGCCACGCTGGATATATCCCAGTACAGTTTCACGGGTCTCAAATCCGGTTTCATATTCTATTTCTTCGGCTATGTATTCGGCAGCTTTTTTGCCGTTGATGGTTTGGATACCTTCTGCCACAACGACGATGGAGTAGGGTTTTCCTTTTTTCAGTCTTTCGATAATGGTGTTGCCGATGTTGTGGATATTATAGGGTAGTTCCGGGATGAGAATAACATCACCGCCGCCTGCCATGCCTGAGTAAAGGGCAATCCATCCGGCTTTATGTCCCATCACTTCAATAACCATGACACGCTGGTGCGAACTGGCAGTCGAATGCAAACGGTCGATGGCATCGGTTGCAATCGTTACGGCAGAATCGAACCCGAAAGAAACATCGGTTCCCCATACATCGTTATCGATGGTTTTAGGAACAGATACCACATTGACGCCCGCTTGTGCTAATTTGGCAGCGGTTTTTTGCGTACCATTTCCACCGATACAGACAATGCAGTCCAGTCCCAGTTCATGGATATTCTTCAACATTAATGCCGGTTTGTCTTCGGAAGCGGCAGACAGACGCTTTTTAAATGGTTTTTCACGTGAAGTTCCAAGAATGGTTCCTCCTAAATTAAGCAAACCCGATAACGATTTTTCTGTCAAAGGTTCTATATCGTTGTCCAGTAAGCCTCGAAATCCGCTTCGGATTCCAAATACTTCCATGCCGTAGTGATTTATGGCTGTTTTACAAACTCCTCTGATAGTGGCGTTTATTCCGGGACAGTCTCCTCCTGATGTCAAAATTCCTATCTTCATAGCCTCTGATGTTAAGTTGTAAGCGTGCGTAAAGATAAGAAAAAATAAAAGTAATGCAGAAATCTATAAAAAAAATAATGTTATAAGGCTTATTAATACAGAAAAGGTTAATTTTGCAGGATATAACGAATTGTATATTAACGGAAATGAATTCGACCAAACTAATTAGTACACTATTCAAACCCAGACAGGCAGCTACAGCATTGTATGCCACTCAAGCGGAAGCTATTCAGGCAAAGGTCTTTAAACGTCTTATCAAAGACGCTGCCAATACGGAATGGGGATTGGAGTATAGCTATAAAGACATAAAGAGTTATCAGGATTATCAACGTGTTCCTTTGCAGACTTATGAGGAAATAAAGCCATACGTGGAGCGCATGCGCCGGGGAGAAAAAAATGTGTTGTGGCCGGGTGAAGTTATTTGGTTTGCAAAGTCTTCGGGTACGACAAATGATAAGAGCAAGTTTATTCCTGTCAGCAAGGAAGGATTGCACGATATCCATTATGCCGGCGGTATGGATGCCGTCGCGCTTTATTTGCAGCAAAATCCCGATAGCCGTTTTTTTTCGGGAAAAGGGCTGATTTTGGGAGGTAGTCATGCTTCCAATTATAATCTGAAGCGGAGTTTGGTGGGTGACTTGTCTGCCATTCTGATTGAGAATGTCAATCCATTGGTCAACCTTATTCGTGTGCCCGAAAAGAAAATCGCATTGTTGAGTGACTTTGAGGAAAAGGTGGAAAAGATTGCGCGTAGCACGATGAACAAGAATGTGACCAATCTGTCGGGAGTGCCTTCGTGGATGTTGGCTGTTGTCAGACATATCATGGAAATCAAGGGCACAGATAATCTGGCGGAGGTATGGCCTAATCTGGAAGTGTTCTTTCATGGAGGAGTGGCATTTACCCCTTATCGCGAACAATACAAGCAGATTATCCGCAGTGATAAAATGCACTACATGGAGACTTACAATGCCAGTGAAGGTTTCTTCGGATTGCAAAATGATTTCGACGACCCTGCCATGATGCTGATGATTGACTACGGGGTGTTCTATGAATTCATTCCGATGGAAGAGATAGAAAACGAAAATCCTCATATCATTCCTTTGGCAGACGTGGAGCTGAACAAGAACTATGCAATGGTTATCAGTACGTCTTGCGGTTTGTGGCGTTATATGATTGGCGATACGGTGAAGTTCACGAGCAAGTATCCTTATAAGTTTGTCATCACGGGCCGCACCAAGCATTTCATTAATGCTTTTGGTGAAGAACTGATGGTGGACAATGCCGAACAGGGACTGGCAAAGGCGTGTGCCGCTACCGGAGCACAAATCACAGACTACTCCGCTGCTCCTGTTTTTATGGATGCCAATGCCAAATGCCGTCATCAGTGGTTGATAGAATTTGCAGTCAAGCCTGACTCTTTAGAGAAATTTAGCAAGGTACTGGATACCTCTTTACAAGAAATTAACTCTGATTACGAAGCAAAACGACATAAAAACCTTACCTTGCAGCCGTTGGAAATTATTGTGGCCCGTCCTAACCTGTTTCATGATTGGTTGAAAGAGAAAGGTAAGCTGGGAGGACAACACAAAGTACCTAGGCTGAGCAATACACGTGAATATATAGAAGAAATGCTAAGCTTGAACAAGTAAAGAAATGAATTGGAATAGACATAAATTACCTGCTTTGCTGATGTTGATGATTGTGGTGTACTCATGCGCCAGCATGGGAAACCCCGATGGTGGTCCGTATGATGAAGAACCGCCAAAGTTTGTCCGGAGTACTCCTAAACCATTTGCCATCAATAGTAAAGAGAAAAAAGTAACTATTGAATTTGATGAATTTATCAAGCTGGAAAAGGCTGCGGAGAAAGTGGTTGTATCTCCTCCCCAGTTGGAACAGCCTGAAATCAAAGCCAGTGGGAGGAAAGTAGTGGTAGGACTGGTGGATTCGTTAAGACCGAATACTACTTATACTATTGACTTCGCGGATGCTATTGTTGACAACAACGAGGGTAATCCACTAGGTAATTATGCCTTTACCTTTTCTACCGGTACGACTATTGATACAATGGAAGTATCGGGGACAGTGCTCAGTGCTTCAGACTTGGAGCCGGTGAAGAATATTCAGGTAGGTCTGCACTCTGACTTGAGTGACAGTGCTTTTATGAAGAAACCATTCGACCGGGTATCCCGTACCGACAGTCGCGGACACTTTTCCATTCGCGGTATTGCACCCGGCAAATATCGTATCTATGCCTTAATGGATGGTAATCAGAACTACTTATTCGATTCCAAGACCGAGATGATTGCTTTCAGCGATTCCATTATTATACCTGCCATGGAGGATGCCATGCGTCAGGATACGATTTGGAAGGACTCACTGACCATCGATACCATCAAAAGTGTGGGTTATACCCGTTTCCTGCCGGATGATATTATCCTGAGAGCGTTTAAGGAAGAGAATGACCGTCAATACCTTACTCGCAGTGAACGTGACAAAGAGAATCATTTTGTTCTTACTTTCAGTGCGCGGGCGGATACGCTTCCCACACTGAAAGGATTGAATTTTGACGAACGGGATGCTTTTATCATCGAGAAGACCGACCGCAACGACTCTATCTGCTATTGGATTAAAGACTCGTTGATATATCAGATGGACACGCTCGAAATTCAGATGGATTACTTGGCAACGGATACGTTGGACCGTCTTGTTCCGCAGACCGATACGCTTTTTCTGGCAAATAAGTTGACTCGTGCGGAGCGGGAGAAGCTGGAGGCGAAAGCAGCCGAAGAGAAGGAAAAGGAACGCAAAAAGAAAGAAAAGAAAGGAGAAAAGATTGAACCGGAGCCCACCAAGTTCCTTACGTTGAATGTGGATGCTCCTTCTGCTTTCGACCTTGATAGAAATGTATATCTGTCGTTCGATGAGCCTGTGGCGAGCATTGATACGGCAGCCATTCACATGGAAATAAAGAAAGACAGCCTGTGGGAAGAAATTCCGTTTCTGTTTGTCTCGGATTCAGTGTTGCCTCGCAAGTATGAGATATTGGCGGAGTGGGAGCCCGAAAAGGAATATCAGTTGTCGATAGACTCGATGGCCTTTAAGGGAGTGTATGGCCTGCATACCAACAAGGTGAAACAGACCATGAAGGTGAAGAAACTGAATGAATACGGAACCATCTTGCTGAATATTACCGGAGCAGATTCGACAGCAGTGGTAGAGTTGCTGGACGGAAGTGGAAAGGTGTTGCGCCAACAACGGATAACTCCTCAGAATACGGCGGATTTCTATTATCTCAATCCCGGTACGAAATTCTATATCCGTCTGTTCAACGACCGGAATGGCAACGGTGTTTGGGACACCGGAAAGTATTCGGAGCACTTACAGCCTGAAGAAGTCTATTATTTCCCGAAAGTATGGGAGATGAAGGCAAACTTTGACTTTGAGGAGAATTGGAATATCAATGCGGTTCCGGTTGAAAAGCAGAAATTGGATGAAATAAAGAAGCAGAAGCCGGAAGAGACGAAGAAGATACAGGACAGAAACAAAGAAAGAGCTAGAAAACTAGGCCGATGAAAAAGATTATATTCATACTATTGTGTTCTTGGTTCACTATATGTGCCGCGGGAGCGCAGTGTGCTGCAAAGAATGAAGCCATACAAGCGGGCGAACTGTTGACTTATGACCTTAAGTTCAACTGGAAATTCATCTGGAAAGATGCCGGTGTTGCCCGAATGGATATGCAGGCAGTGACTTATCAGGGTAAGCCTTGTTTCCGCACTAATTTGGTGGCTGCCACAAATGGTATGGTCGATTTCTTTTTCAAGATGCGTGATACGCTGACTTGCATCACGACCAATCGGTTGGAGCCTCTTTATTTCCGTAAAGGGGCGGAGGAAGGCGACCGTTATACGGTGGACGAAGTATGGTTCAGCTATAAAGATGATAAATGTATTGCCAATCAGCGCAGGATGCGTCGGGGGCGTGATACGGTGAGGGCGCGTGACGAAAGCGAAGGATGTATGTTTGATATGTTGAGCATTCTGATGCAGGCACGCTCTTTCGATGTCGATGATTACACGGTGGGGCAGAAGATTATTTTCCCGATGGCCACCGGCACTAAGATAGAAGACCAGACGTTGATTTATCGTGGAAAGAAAGTATTTAAGGCAGAAGGCGGAGTGAAATATCGTTGCCTTGTCTTTTCGTTGGTGGAATATAAAAAGGGAAAAGAGAAAGAGGTGATTACCTTTTATATCACCGATGATAAAAACCATTTACCCGTGCGTCTGGACCTTTATCTGAACTTTGGCTCTGCCAAGGCATTCTTGAAAGAGATAAAAGGAAACAGGCATCCGTTGACATCGATTGTCGAGAAGAAGTAGGGGCGAGGTTTGCTCGCCCGAAAACAGTTTGCTTTGTGTATTCGGGCAACCCCTGTCACTACAGGTATTGGAAATGTCTGTAGTCTTAGTCGTCAAAGAGTTTGGCTTTTCTGGAAACCAGTCTCAATGTAATTTTCCCTTCATTGATTATCCTTAAGATATCCTCTCCTCCTTTATTAACCTTACATAGAGAAATTTTCGGTCCCATGATTTTATCAATGCGCACTTCTCCTACTTTATCTTCCATATAATTACCATCAATCATACCATCTTCCATTACATCAAACCGTTGACCTTCCTTTATGGGATCATCATATCCTAGGTTGATATAAACCGTTTTGGCTTTTTTTCCATTATCACCGGCAAGTTTCAAGATACTGCCATAAACCTTAAAATAATTCTCTATAAAATTTCTCATTTCATATGACATACCCAACAGTGAATGTTCCAGTGCTGCAAACTGACTTGCATCTTTGCCCGAAGACGAACCGGTTTCTTCGTAAATCCTTGTACCGATAGTGGTTCCGTCACTGGTACGAATCAAGTCCAACTGTAGTTTAAACTTCTCTTTAAAACTGTTCTCGCGGCTGTGGTAACGAGGATGTGAACTTCCGTCGTCAGTAGCTTCGCGTGACACTATATTTCCGCGTAGCAGATAGTCTGCCCGAAAACGGCGTGCATCTTCCAATGGGCTCAAATTAAGGTTGGCACCTACGGAAACAGCATCAATGATATTCACACGATTCGTTTGTTGTATACCGTCCAATACAACATTCCGAATGGTGCTGAGAACTTTATTGGGAATTTTGATCTCGCTATTGAAATCATCGATATAAATCGTGTATTTCTGTGCGGATACCCCTAAGGATATCAGTAATGACAGGCAAATTAACAGGACTTTGTTTTTCATTACGTCATGGATTTGTAGGGTTTGTAATGCAGTTGTATGACGAAATTAAAAATATTGTTGCTTATTTGCAAACGAATAGGGTTAAAATTACCCATCAAGGGAGTTATTTTTGAGATAAGATGATTGAGTGACTGATATAATGTTTATCTTGTATCTGTAAAAGCATAGTGGAGCAGATGGGAGTAAAGGCGTAGATTCTAAAAAGGGAGAGAGGGCTTGTTTCTGGATTGTTATCCCCAAGGGTCAAGAGAAATAATGGCATTGTGATTACCTGACTGAAAATATGAGTATAAATAAATTCTTAAAAATGATTTATGATTAGACGAATAGTATTATCTATCTTTTGTTGTTTATTGGCCTATCCTTTTTTAGTTGCCCGGCAGAGGGATTGGTCGCTTCCTACCCCCGAAGCAGACTTGCCGGTGGCCTTAATTCCTTATCCGAAAGAGATTGTGAGACTGAAAGGTGATTTGGCCTTTTCTTCTTTGAGAATTGACGAACTTTCTATGGCAAGTCTTCGGGATAAAGAACGTATTGTGGCTGAGTTTGGAGATGTTCGTCGTTTTTGGCAAATGGATGCAGGCTCGCGCGGTAAACAACCTTTAGTGACATTTCGTCAGATAAACTCCCCTTTGTCGAGTGCGGAAAGTAAAGAAGGTTATACTTTAATTGTATCTGAGAAAGGAGTGGAAATCTCTGCAGGGGAGTTTTCCGGTTTTTTCAATGCGCTACAGACTGTCCGTCAGCTGATACGTAAAGATAATAAAAAGTATAGTATGCCTTATTGCCGGATAAAAGACGCGCCGGCATTTCCGGTCAGAGGATTAATGTTGGATGTGGGGCGGAATTATATGTCTGTCCCGTTTCTCAAGTCTGTGGTACGGAGGTTGTCGCATTATAAAATAAATGTTCTGCATCTGCATCTGAGTGATGATCCGGGGTGGCGGGTGGAGGTTAAAAAATATCCGGAACTGACGGTGGAAACCTCTTTCTGGCCTACCAGACAACCCGGGAAGTTCTATACACAAGAGGATATAAAATCAATATGCGATTTTTGTGATTCGTTGAATATTCGTGTGATTCCCGAAATTGATATGCCGGGACATAGTGCGGCTTTCCGGAAAGCTATCGGTAAAGATATGCAGACGCCCGAAGGCATGCAAGTGTTGAAAGAAGCTTTGGATGAAATAATTCCATTATTCAAAGATTCTCTTTTTCACATTGGGTCGGATGAAGTTCATTTTAAAATGAAAGAGTTTATGCCTGAAATGATTCGATATGTACGCAGCAAAGGAAAGCAGGTTGTTGTCTGGTATCCGGGCTATGCACCTGACAGTAATGCTGTTCGTATGTGTTGGGGAGAGTATGAAGCGGGCTATTCGCTCGATAAGTCGGCGCCGTATATCGATTGCAATGGCTTTTATATGGATTGGATGGATTCGCAAGGAGGAGTTTTGCAGACATTTTTTCAGTACCCGTGTGAAGTTCCGCAAGCTGGGGGTAAGGCTTTAGGAAGTGAGATGTGTGTATGGACAGATGGGGTAATCAGCTCTGATGAACGTATTCTTCTGCAATATCCTTTTTATCCTACCATGTTGACTTTCTCCGAACGTATTTGGAGGGGAAGCCGTGAAAAAAGGCGTGATTTAGTGGCTAATCTTCCGGCAAAAGGTACAAAAGCATGGGAAGCCTTTAATGAATTCGAAGATAGGCTTATTTATCATCGTGACCGGTGTTTTAAATCAATACCGTTTGCCTATGTTAAACAGTCGGAAATGAAATGGAGGCTTATCGGACCTTTCAATCATCATGGGATAAATGATACTTCTTTTGAACCCGAAAAGGTGATTAAGGAGAAGTATATCGTTCGGAAAGATACGCTCACCTGGAATGATACGGTAGCTTATGGGGGCGAGATTCAAATCAGAACCCTTTACGCAATGTTTAACATGCATAGGAACCAATATCGATTGGGTTTTCTGCCGACTGTAATGTCTTCATCGGTAGGTAAGAAAGACGGAACTTGTTATGCGCTTACGCGTATCAAAAGTCCGAAAAACCAGGAGGTTTATTTAATGTTCGGGTTGAACGGAATGTGGGGGCACTCGGGAGGTTATCGTTCGGCGCGTGCACCGGAACATGGCAGTTGGGATTTTAGCGGAGGAGATGTATGGCTGAATGGAATACGTGTGTTGCCACCCTCTCGCTGGCCTTTTGAGAGTCTCCCATGGACAGGATGGGGGAAAGGGCGTATTGAAGTTCCTTTGACGGAAGAAGGATATTTTTTCCGTCCTCCTGTGAAAATCAAGTTACGCAAAGGAGTTAACGAAATATTGGTTCGTACGGTCTTCGGACATTGGAAAGGCGATAACGGACAGCGTAAATGGCAGTTTTGTTGTATGCCTGTGTTGTGGGATGGTTGCCATTATACGGAAGTGAAAGGGCTGGAATATCTTGACTGTGAGATTCCGGCTCGATGAGTCGATACTTATGGGAATAGCGGAAATATAAGTAATTCAAGTTGCTTAAGCATATTGCATGGGGATGTATCAAAACGTTGATAATGCTGTTGTTTTGCTAGTAGGGGCAGGGTTTGCCTGCCCCTACAGTTGAGGGTTTGACAGGCTATTTTAGTTTTGATACACCCCCATATAGATATAAACTTTACTTGTTCAGTTTCCAGGTAAATCCGTCTTTTGTATCTTTTACTTCAAAGCCCAAAGCGGCCAGCTCGTCGCGAATCTTGTCGCTGGCAGCCCAGTCTTTGTTGGCTTTTGCCTGCATGCGTTGTTCCAGTAACATGTCTACCACTTTGCCGTAAGCCTCTTCGCGTGCTTCGTTGTTGGCAGTTTCTTCTTTCAGACCGAGAATTTCGTACATGAAAAGAGGGAATAAGCTTTTCAGTTCTTCTAAGTCTTCTTCCGAAATAGTCGCTTTCTTGTCGAGAACCGTATTAATCATTCGTGCACCGTCAAACAGATGAGCGATGACAATCGGTGAGTTGAGGTCATCATTCATCGCTTCATAGCATTTGGCACGAAGTTCTTTTATACCGTCTATACCGGTAGTCTGTTTACCCGGAGTGATGCGTTCCAACCCTTTTACGGCTTCTTGCAGACGTTGCAATCCCTTTTCGGCAGCTTGCAGGGCTTCGTTGCTGAAGTCCACCGTGCTGCGATAGTGTGCCTGAAGGATGAAGAAACGGATGGTCATCGGACTATATGCCTGTGTCAGCAACTTGTGTGAGCCTTCAAAGAACTCGCTCAGGTTAATAAAGTTGCCATAACTCTTGCCCATCTTCTGTCCATTGATGGTAATCATGTTATTGTGCATCCAGTAGTGAACCATATCGTCTCCCTGCGAAGCCACACTCTGTGCAATTTCACATTCGTGGTGTGGGAAAATCAAGTCCATGCCTCCACCGTGAATGTCGAAATGTTCACCCAGGTATTTCTTGCCCATAGCAGTGCATTCGCAGTGCCATCCGGGGAAACCGTTGCTCCATGGGCTGGGCCAGCGCATGATATGTTCCGGTTGAGCTGCTTTCCACAGAGCGAAGTCGGCAGGATTATGCTTTTCGCTTTGTCCGTCCAGTTCGCGGGTGGTATTCAGCACATCGTCCAGGTTACGTCCCGATAGTTTGCCGTAATGATGATCCTTGTTGTATTTTGCTACATCAAAATACACGGAACCTTCACTTTCGTAAGCATATCCGTTTTTCATGATTTCTTCCACCAGGCGGATTTGCTCGATGATATGTCCCGAAGCATGCGGCTCGATGCTGGGCGGAAGTACATTGAGGGCTTCCATTGCTGACGTGGTAACGGTTCAGGTAATATTGTACCACTTCCATCGGTTCCAATTGTTCAAGACGTGCTTTTTTTGCAATCTTGTCTTCACCTTCATCGGCATCATGTTCCAAATGACCTACATCGGTGATATTTCTCACATAGCGCACTTTGTATCCCAGATGGGTGAGATAACGGAACAGGATATCGAAGGTGATGGCCGGACGGGCATGTCCCAGATGGGCATCGCCGTATACCGTAGGGCCACACACATACATGCCTACATGAGGCGCGTGAAGCGGAACAAAAAGTTCCTTTCTGCGACTTAATGTATTGTAAATGGTTAGTTTATTTTCCATAATTCATCCAATTAGAAATGCAAAGGTATAAATTTAATGTGTGGAATAGGCAAACAATTAACAAAAAAAACGGATTTGGCATTACAATATGAGAGGATACTGCATGAACAGTTTGCTATGCAGGTTTCTTTTCGGCATGATTGGTCAACTTTTTTAATTAGAGTTGGGGGTGTGTCAAAACGTGGATAATGCTGTTGTTTCGTTCGTAGGAGTGAGGTTTGCTCGCCCGAAAACGGTTTGCTTTGTGTCTTCGGGCAGGCAACCCCTGCCTCTACAGCTGAAACTGGATAGGCCGGTTTAGTTTTGGCACACTCCCTTTTGTTGAGATTTACAACTTCCCTTCGTCTCTTCTGTCGTCAATTCCCAATTTTTCGATTTCCTGAATGGATAAGCCTGTAATGTCGGAAATGGTTTCATAGTCCAGTCCTTTTGCTTTCATTTTCAGTGCATTTGAAAGTCGTTCTTCTTCTCGTCCTTCTTCTCGTCCTTTTTCTCGTCCTTCTTTCAGTCCTTTTTCTCGTCCTTCTTTCAGTCCTTCTTCTGTAGCTTCCCTACGAATGTCTTCTTCCACTATCCGGCTTACCCGATAGCGATCCACTGCTTTGTCATAAGCTATTCTGTTTTCTTCCGATAAATTGGCAACAGCAGCCAATTGGTCCAAGTATTTAAACACTTGTTCCTTCAGTGCATCCGGCATTCTGTTCCAGTCATTCATATTCTTCAATGCATACATTAATTTCTCATACAATGTCTCACATTCAGCAAGTTCCTTATTGAAATAAGGGAATTGCAGATAAATTTGGCGTAGATGGGGGTTGACCACTCGTCCCGTATCCCTGTCGGCGAGCACTATATCCGTACGGAATTTCTTATCCAGTCCGTCCTCCTTGAAATTCATCAGGAAGATGCCGTATACGGTACTCAGTCTATAACGGGAGCCATACGGGACACTACTTTCACATACCATGCCGTCCGTATCCTTCTCGACGGGTATCTTTATTGTATCGGGAGGCGGAAGCTCGGTCAGCCTGCCTACGGCACGGCATACATAATACAATGTACGGTCCAGAAAATGGCTGTGCCAACGATTTTGCATCTCTACAATGATATACTCGCCACTGTCCGTGCGACAATAGAGGTCATAAATGATGCCTTTGTCATGCACATTGTCCGCATGGTCTTCCTTGTCAAGGAAACAAAGATCCTCTATATGATGTTCGCCCGCAAGCAACTCATTCAGCAGGGTGATGAGCAGCCCTTTACTGGCAGGTTGCCCGAAGATGACCTTAAACCCCAGGTCGGTAAAGGGATTGACGAATCGTGACATATTCATTTTTTATTTGAAATCAAAAGTACGCATACTTTCGGGAACACCCAAAAGATATGTGCTTTATTTTTCCGATATTGCAATTCCGGCTGATATTCAGAATCTAACGACCTTTCTGTCTTACTCTCCTTTCACACATAACAAGTGCTGAAACGTCCTGCTCATAGGGCTTTTGTGTGAAGGCTGCTTTTATCAACTTTCTTTTTCTCCTATTGGATAATTCCCCCTCCCAACACCACGTCTTCCCGATAAAAAGCGGCTGCCTGTCCGGTAGCAATGGCGGTGAGCGGCTCGTGCAATTGCACATGGAGCGTATTGTCCGCTTGCAGCGTCACTGTGCAGCGATTGGCTTGTTTGCGATAGCGTATTTTCACAATCACATCGTCCTTGCAGAGCAATGCGTCAGGATTTGTGATATTCCAGTCTTTCAATGTCATTTCTGTTTTTTTCAACGCTTTTAAATTACTCAATATCACTTTATTTTCTTCGGGAAATATCTCTTTTACAAAGACAGCACGATTTAAATCGATTCCCAGCCCCCGTCGTTGGCCGATGGTATAGAAAGGATACCCTTCGTGATATGCAATGAAGTTTCCCGTTTCATCGAAGAATTTTCCGGGGCGGATGCTGTTCTCCGGTAGTTCGCGGCGTAAAAACGTGCGATAGTCCATCGGGCAAAAACAAACGCCCAGACTGTCACGTTTATGGGCAGCTTTTAAAAAACCTCGTTCTTCCGCAATTTCCCGAACCCGGATTTTGGTGAGTTCACCCATAGGGAGCAACATCCGTTGCAGAATATCTTGTGGAAGCCCCCATAAAAAGAACGACTGGTCTTTGTCAGGGTCTGCTCCGGCAGTGATGTGGTAAAATCCGTCGATGAAACGTTTGCGGACATAGTGACCGGTAGCAAAATGATAGATGCCCAATTCATCGGCCAGCTGTTGCAGAAGTGGCCATTTGAGGTTATTGTTACAGAGCGTGCAGGGCACAGGGGTATGTCCGGCCATGTATTCGCGGATAAAATAATCAATGATTGTCTCTCGGAATATATTGCGAACGTCGTAGGAGATATGCTTGATTTTCAGTCGTTTACATAAAGTTCGTGCGTCATCCAAATATTCCGTATCTCCTTCTTTTTCATAAAAACGAAAAGTGACACCGGTCACTTCGTATCCGGCATCCTGTAACAGTAAGGCGGCAACGGAACTGTCCGTTCCCCCACTCATCCCCAGTAGAACTTTATTGTTTGGCTTCATTGGGGCAAATATACGAAATCAAAATGAGTTCTTTTATATCCTGCATTCAGTCATTTTAGTTCAATATTACTTCTCCACGTCTGTGGTTAAACTTAACCACAGACGTGGCTAATGTTAACCACGGTCGTGGTTAGAGTTCTTCACGGCCGTGAAGAAGCAATATCGAATGGCTTGTCTGACAAAGAGAATAGGATGAAAAAACGTTAATCGAATGATATATATATGCGTAGGCTTATGCGTACGTACGTGTAGCCCGATGCGTATATACGTGTAGGCTTACGTGTATATATGTGCAGGCTTATGCCACCGTATGTAGTTTGGCGTGTGCAAAAAGACCTTGAGGTTTTCAAAAAAGCTCGGTATGTTTCTTAAAAACTTCAGCACCTTTTTAAAAAAGCTCGGCATCTTTTTCATGTAGGGCAGACAGGATCATCCCCCCTCACTAAGTCGGTTATTCCTTCTTTTCCGTTCATCCTTACATTTTGATTAAAATACATTGACTATCAAGTGATTAATAATGAAAGGATATCCCCTCATCCCTGTTTCAGCCGCGCTTCCCAAGTCCCTTCACAATCTGCCTTCAGTACTTGTTCCGCCGGGAGAAATTTTATAAATGAAGGGAGGTTGAAAGGGTGATGAAACGATGCCCATTCACTACCGAAACTCCCATCAACAGAGCGTCTCAACGGCTGATGAAAGGAGGAAGGGAGAAATGATCCGGATGATATGGGAACTTTAAGGAAAGGAGAATATATAAAACCCTGCCATGGGGGGCTTTCCAATATCCCATGGCAGAGTTTGAAAAATTATTTTAGCGGAGTGATAGTGAAGCCCCAGCTATAAGACTGGTTCGGGTTAATCAAAGCCCATTTTTCGGGCCATGCTCCCCAGCTGTCATAACCGCCTACGCCTTGTTGCTGCATATCTATGCATACCTCTACGAAATCACGCGGAGTAATGTCATTGATATGAGTTTGGCGGCGGAGAACATTTTTTGCCTTAGCTTCGCTGCGATTGGCAATTTCTTCGGCCGAGAAATTGTTCCATTGGCGCGGACGATTAGTGGCTTCTTCCGAATCAAAATCTTCTACTGAGTTACGCAAGGCATTGAAACCGAAAGTCTTGTCGGCTGTGATGCGCAACCCTTTGCCGCCTTTTTTGCTTAATGCTACCCAACGGGTATCGACGTGATGGCCGTTTTCTTGCGGACGAACATAGGGGAAGTACATATCATCGGCTGTTGTTTTATAGAGGTCGACGATGGTTCCTGCCTTGCGGTCGATGTAGTTTTCTTCAGGGCCGCGGCCGAAGTAGGCAACTTGGTTCATTTCTGCCGGCAGACGGAAACGTACACCGATACGAGGTACTTCTGCTTTGATGTCTGCTGCCTTGAAGTCACAACCTACATGTAGGCTGCCGTTCTTGCCAAAGGTGTAATTTACAATGTATTGGTTGCCGGCAGGCAATGCGTAAGTCACGCTCAGGGTATTGTCGGCAAAGGAAGTATGGGTTACTTTGAAGTCCTTGCTCGATTGTTTCCACACGTGGGTGCGCTTGGGCTCGCCGTTACCGTAATCATTGTCATTCGGTGCACGCCAGAAGTTGGGTTGAATGCCGAAGCCGTCTTTGAAGTATTCGGTGCCGTTTACTTTATAAGAGGTAACGATGCCACTCTTTTCGTTCAGGACAAATTGCATTCCGCTGCCCGAAACTACCATCTCGTCTCCGTTCTTCACTGCTTTCATTCCCTTGCCTGCCATGAACTCGTCTTTCAAAGGCTCGATAGGCAATTGGAATTGGTCACGTGCAATTTCGTGACCTGCCGGAATCAGGATTTCAGGTTCGACGGCAATGACGTGGAAATTGACGAAGTATTCGGTATCTTTCTTGGCTTTCAAACCGTTTACGTTGACCGTGAATTCTTTGGAGGCCTGCGGAGCAATGTCTAACGAGACCTTTCCGCTTCTTATAATCTTGTCGTTGGCTTTCAGCTCATACACAATCATATACTTCTTCAGGTTGGTGAAGTAGAAACGGTTGGTGATAAGGAACTTGCCTTGTGCCGCATCGGTCATCTCGAAGCCTACATTCTGATAAGCATATTTCACTTCTGCCATGGCAGGATGCGGAGTGCGGTCGGGACTGACGATACCGTTGCAGAGGAAGTTGCCGTCGCTGGGTGCGTCTTTTCCGAAATCGCCGCCGTATGCCCAGAACGGACGTCCGTTTTCATCTTTCTGCAGAATGCCTTGGTCCACCCAGTCCCAAATATATCCGCCCTGCAGATTGGGATATTTGTAAATGGCTTGCCACTGTGCCCACAGACCGCCGGTGGAGTTGCCCATGGCGTGTGCGTATTCGGATGGCATGATAGGACGGTCACTGCCTTCTTTGCCAATGGATTCAAACCAGCTTGCACCGGGATACTGAGGAACGAACATATCGGTATTCCATTCCCATTGTGCGCGTTCGTAGTTCACAGGGCGGTTCATGCCTTTGGTTTCACGGTCTTTCACCCAAAGGTAAGTCTGATAGAAATTATATCCGTTTCCGGCTTCATTACCCAATGACCAGAAGGTTAAAGACGGGTAGTTCTTATTGCGTTCATACATATTGATGGTACGGTCCATGTGAGGTTTCAACCATTCGGGGTTGTTGCCCAGTGTGCCGCCTTTGCGGAGGTCGTATTTCATGCCGTGGCTTTCAATATTGGCTTCATCGTATACATAGAGACCATATTCGTCACAAAGCTCATAGAACTTGCGGTCTTGCGGATAGTGGCACAGACGAACGGTATTGATATTGTGTTGCTTCATCAGTTCAAAGTCTTTGCGCATCAGTTCTTCGGGAACATAGTGACCGGTTGCTTCGTTGTGCTCGTGAATGTTCACACCCTTCATCTTTAACGGCTGGCCATTGACAAAGAAGCAGATATAAGGCTTGCCGTTTCCTGCAATTTGGTCAATCGGTTTGATTTCAAAGCGACGGAAGCCGACATTGAACGGAATAACTTCTGTTATTTTTCCATCTTCTTTTAAAGAAATCAATAATTTATAAAGGTTGGGCTGTTCGGAAGTCCAAGTCTTTACATTGTTTAATGAAGCATTGAAAGTAACGGTATTTTTTCCGTCTGCACTTACATTGCAAGGTGTCTCGGCAGAGGTAACAACTTTCTTGTCGGCATCCAGCAACTCGTAAGTTACGGTTACGTTCTTGTTGGCGGCTGTATGGTTGGTCACATTCACGTCCAGTTTGAAGATACCGTTCTTATAGGTATCGTCGAGGGTAGAGACTACTTCAAAGTCCTGAACGGCAGTCTTGGGCTGTGAGAACAAGAATACATCTCTTTCGATTCCGCTCAGGCGCCAAAAGTCCTGACACTCCAGATAAGAACCGGTGCTGTAGCGGAAGCATTTTACTACCAATGAGTTCTTGCCCGGTTGCAGATATTTGTTAATCAGAAACTCTGCCGGATTCTTAGAGTCTTCGCTATATCCGACTTCTTTTCCGTTGAGGTATACATAAACGCCTGATTTAGCTCCTTCCAGGCGGAGGTATATATCACGTCCGTCCCAATTGGAGGGAATCTCGATGTCTCGCTGATAAACGCCTACCGGATTGGCCTCGGGCAAATGCGGAGGTTGCGGGTTGCTGGGCTGGAAGTCGTATGGCTGATTGGTATAGATGGCTGTTCCATATCCTTGTACCTCCCAGTTGCCGGGTACATTGATTTCTTTCCATGTAATGTCGGCGCCGGGCTGTTCGATGTTGGCAGGTAAATCTTTGTAGGCATCTACGTAGTAGAAGTTCCACTTTCCGTTCAGTAATTTGTAATAAGGGCTGTTTTCGTATTTGCCGGTCAGTGCCTGTCCCGAGTTATCGTATGACATGAAAGCCGTGCGGGGAGCTTCTTTGTTTACTGCTACGGTTTGGATATCTTTCCAATAAGGAAGCTTGGTCCCTTCTGCACTGATGGTTTGTGCTGAGAATGCACAGACAACTGTGCCAATGAGGTATCTCAATAAGGTTGTTTTCGTAATATTCATAGATTATCAGTTGTTTAAAGAAAAAGGGCGCTATTGCCGGCGCCCCTCTCTTAAGTCCTTTACATTTTATTAAAATAAGCAATTTATTGGATTTCTTCCGATAATTCAGCACCAGCCTTGAATTTGATTGCTTTTTTTGCTTTAATGGTGATAGATTCTTTGGTCGCCGGGTTGATACCCATTCTTTCTGCTTTTTCTACAACCGAGAAAGTACCAAAACCAACTAATGATACTTTGTCACCACTCTTCAGAGCATTTGAAACTGCTGAAACTACTCCTTCAACAGCTTTCTTTGCATCGGCTTTGCTCAAGCCTGATTCAGCGGCTACTGCGCTGATTAGATCTGCCTTATTCATAATGAAAACGATTAATTATTAATGTAATACAAAAGAAATTTCAAAATCAAGGACAAATATAAAGTTTCAAAATTAGAAATCAAACAGATAGCCTAAAAAAGATAAGCCAAAAATCAAAAAAACGTAAGAGAATGGGGTTTTTCTGCTAAATAACAGAATAAAATTGTAAATTTGCAAGCAATCAATGAATTATAGAAGAAAATAATATGAATAGTATACCTGTTGTAACAAAGAATATATTGATAATAAACGTGCTATGCTTTTTCGGAAGTGTGGTGGCTGCAAAGTATGGAATTGATTTAAATGATTTGCTGGGACTGCATTTTTTTCTGGCTTCCGATTTTAATCCGGCACAGTTGATTACATATATGTTTATGCACGCTGGTTTTCAGCACATATTTTTTAACATGTTTGCAGTGTGGATGTTCGGGCGTACGCTTGAACAGGTTTGGGGACCGAAACGTTTTCTGTTTTATTATATATTGTGCGGTATCGGTGCAGGTTTGGTACAGGAGGGAGTGCAATATATTCAGTATGTCACCGAATTGGTCAATTATGAGGGGGTTAATACGGGAGTTGCCGTGATTCCGATGGCGGAATATCTCAATCTGATGACTACAGTAGGGGCATCGGGGGCCGTATATGCTATCTTGCTGGCTTTCGGTATGTTGTTCCCCAATAGTCAGATGTTTGTATTCCCGATTCCGTTTCCTATTAAGGCGAAGTATTTTGTAATGGGGTATGCAGCATTGGAGATTTATTTGGGCTTCGGCAGCTCGGCTGACGGTATTGCTCATTTCGCTCACTTGGGAGGAATGATATTTGGCTTTATATTAATAATGTATTGGAGAAAAAAGAATAACAATGGGCAGTTTTATTACTGATTTAAAGAATAGTTTTAACAGGGGTAATATATATATCCAGTTTATATATATTAATGTCGGAGTGTTTGTCCTGACATCCCTGTTGGGAATTCTGTGGATGTTGTTTAACCGTAACGGTGCATTTATTCTGCAATATTTGGAGTTACCTGCATGGACGGTACAGTTTATCAAGCAGCCGTGGTCTCTGTTTACTTATATGTTTATGCATGCCGGAGTGCTTCACTTGTTGTTTAATATGCTGTGGCTCTATTGGTTCGGGCAGTTGTTTCTTTCTTTTTTCTCGGCCAAGCATTTCCGTGGGGTGTATATCTTAGGTGGGTTTTGTGGCGGTTTGCTTTATATGCTGGCTTACAATGTATTTCCATATTTCAGTGATTCGCTTTATTATTCTTATTTATTGGGGGCTTGGGCCTTTTGTTGGCCCATTGTGGTGGCAACGGCTGTCCGCGAGCCTGACTATCCGGTACATTTCATGTTTATCGGAACGGTGCGGTTGAAATATGTAGCCCTGTTTATGGTGGTGACCGATTTGCTTTTTATGACTTCGGGCAATGCCGGCGGACATATCGCACACTTGGGAGGGGCATTGGCCGGATGGTGGTTTGCTTCCGGATTGACCCGCGGGCATGATGCAACGGCGTGGATTAACCGTTTTATCGATTGGGTAGCAAGCGGATTTACGGTACACCGTTCTCCGAAGAAGCCCAAAATGAAAGTGCATTATGGCGATAAGGCGAAAGACTATGAATATAATGCCCGTAAGAAGCAGAATAGTGACGAGATAGACCGCATATTGGACAAACTGAGGAAGTCCGGTTATGACAGTCTCACGTCGGATGAGAAGAAAAGCTTGTTTGATGCAAGTAAAAAATAGAATATGAAATATATCGGTCGGGTTTTAGGTTGGATATTATTGGGGATAAATATATGCATGGCGGTGTTATTGCTGATCTGTGCATATAGTTCTTATATCAATCCGGTGGCGCATCCTGTGTGGTCGTGTGCCGGTCTTGCGTTTCCGGCTTTTCTGATAACGAATGTTTTATTTTTTTTCTTTTGGTTGGTGGTATATCGCAGGTATGCTTTGGTGTCTCTCCTGACTTTTTTCTGCTGCTTTGGTGCCATCCGTACTTATATACCTATCAATCTGTTCGAGAAAGAACCTCCCGGGGATGCCGTCAAAGTATTGTCATACAATACGATGGCTTTTGAACAAGGACATCCTAATTTGAAGGACAACCCTAATTCGGTATTGGAATACCTGCGGAACAGCAATGCGGATATTATTTGTTTGCAAGAATATATATTGAGCAATCGGCTGGCTAAAAAGGATGTGGATTATGCCCTGAGAAACTATCCCTATAAGCATTATTATAAATTGACCGGTGCGAATGGACTGGGGTGCTACTCCCGCTATCCTATCCTGTCGGCGCATCCTGTTGAGTATGACAGCCGAAACAATGGCTCTGTTGCTTATACAATAAATGTGAAGGGGGATACTTTGTTGGTGGTCAATAACCATTTGGAGTCCAATAAACTGACAGAGAAAGATAAGGCTGTCTATCGGGAGATGATAAAAGACCCGGATAAGGTTAAAGTGTCGGAAGGGGCCCGCATATTGATAGGCAAACTGGCGGAGGCTTCGGCTATCCGTGCTTCGCAAGCCGATTCCATAGCAAAGTTGGTTGCCGGTTTTAGGGGTGGAGGAGTGATTGTCTGCGGCGATTTTAACGATTCTCCTTTGTCTTATGCTCACCGGGTAATCGGGAAGGAACTGGATGATGCTTTTGTACAGTCGGGCAACGGATTCGGGATATCTTATAATCAGAATCATTTTTATTTCCGTATCGATCATATCCTATTGAGTAAAAATCTGGAATCTTATCAATGTACGGTAGACAAAACCATAAAGAGTTCGGATCATTATCCCATCTGGTGTTTTGTGGCGAAGAAATAATTAGCAGACCTTTAATTTAATATAAGTATGAAGAAACTAGTATTTACGTTTGCGACTTGTTGTATCATGTGTGCATGTGAACAGAAAACCGAAACGAACCCGTTCTTTACGGAGTTCCGGACAGAGTATGGTGCTCCTGATTTTGATAAAATCAAGATAGAACACTATGAACCTGCGTTTTTGAAAGGCATAGAAGAACAAAATGCCGAAATAAAAGCAATTGTGGAGAGCCGGGAAACTCCTGGATTTGAAAATACGATTGTGGCACTGGATAATAGCGGAAGGACACTGGCACGTGTCAAGGGTGTCTTTTATGCATTGACGGAGGCTGATACGAATGATGAGATGAGCGCATTGAGCGAAAAGATTGCTCCTGTGCTTTCCGAACATAACGATAATATTTATCTGAATCAGGATTTATATAAGCGTGTGGCTGCTGTGTGGCAACAGGAACAAGAAGGCAAAATAACGCTGACCACAGAGCAGCATCGTCTTTTGGATAGATATTATAAGGCGTTTATCCGTTCGGGGGCAGGACTGGATACCGGGAAGCAAAACCGCCTTAGGGAGATAAATAAAGAATTGTCTACATTGGCTATTACTTTCAGCAACCATGTTTTGAATGAAAATAATGCTTACCGGCTGGTTATAGACAATGAAGCAGAACTGGCAGGATTGCCGGAATGGGTGAAAACAGGTGCGGCGGAAGAGGCGAAGGCTGTCGGAAAAGAAGGCAAGTGGCTGTTTACCTTGCAGAACTCAAGCCGTTTGCCACTGCTGCAATATGCCGACAACCGTGAGTTGAGAAAGGATATCTATGAAGCTTATATCAATCGTGGTAATAACGGAGACGCCAATGATAATAAAGAGATTTTGAAGAAAATCATTTCTTTGCGTCTGGAAAAAGCCAATTTGCTGGGCTTTGACTGTTATTCCAATTTTGTGTTGGATGAAAATATGGCAAAGAATTCCGAGACGGTTATGGATTTTCTGCATAATCTGTGGGGTTATTCTTTGAAAAACGCAAAGACGGAAGCTGCCGAATTACAAAAAATGATGGATAAAGAAGGAAAAGGAGAGAAGCTTGCCGCATGGGATTGGTGGTATTATACCGAAAAACTTCGTCAGCAAAAATATAATCTGAATGAGGATGAGATTAAGCCTTACTTTAGCTTGGAATCAGTGCGAAACGGTTTGTATTATGTTGCCAATAAATTGTACGGCATTACCTTGACCGAACTGAATAATGTATCTGTTTACGAACCGGATGTGAAGGTGTATGAGGTGAAAGATGCCGATGGCGCTTATCTGGGCTTGTTTTATGCCGATTATTTTCCCCGTACCGGTAAACGCGGAGGGGCATGGATGAGCAACTTCCGTGAACAGGCAGGCGATGTGAGGCCGCTTATCTATAATGTAGCCAGTTTTACGAAGCCCGCAGGTGATATGCCTTCGTTACTGACACTGGATGAAGTGGAAACAATGTTTCATGAATTCGGACATGCTCTTCACGGAATGCTGACCAAATGTAACTATTTGGGAGTATCGGGTACGAATGTGGCACAGGATTTTGTGGAACTTCCTTCTCAGATAATGGAACATTGGGCGGTGGAACCGGAAGTACTGAAGGTATATGCCAAGCACTATAAGACCGGTGAGGTGATTCCCGATGAATTGATTCGGAAGATACAAGACCAAAATACCTTCAATCAGGGATTTATGACAACCGAACTGTTGGCTGCTGCATTGCTCGATATGGAATTGCACAATCTGACCGACACCGCAAGTCTGGATGTGGTGGCCTTTGAAAAGGCGGTGATGGACAAATTGGGTTTGATTCCTGAAATCGCTCCTCGTTACCGTGCCACTTATTTTAATCATATCCTTAGCGGTTATGCTGCCGGATATTACAGTTATCTGTGGGCGGAAGTATTGGATGCTGATGCTTTTGAAGCTTTCAAAGAACATGGACTGTTCGATAAAAATACTGCCGACTCTTTCCGCCGGAATGTTTTGGAAAAGGGTGGGACAGAGGATCCTATGGTGCTTTACAAAGCGTTTCGCGGTGCCGAACCGAGCTTGGAACCGTTGCTTAAAAACAGAGGGCTGAAATAAAATACCCCATGAAATAGAACAAATTAGGCTGCGAAATATACTTTTGCAGCCTTTTTTCTTATTTGAAATTCAAATATTTGTGTTTCATGCCGTGCGAATGTGAAAAAAAAACTATATTTGCAACCTTGTATAAACCAAGAATTAATCAAAAAGTAAAAATAATAAATTTCAAAGTAACATGCAAAACAAAGGATTTGTAAAGGTTTTTGCGGTATTACTTACCCTTGTATGTGTGTTTTATCTTTCTTTCTCTTTTGTGACCCGCTATCACATGAATAAAGCGGCGCAAGATCCGAAGGGTGAAGCACATTACCTTGATTCTATGCAGAATGAAAAAGTTTATCTGGGTAGTTATACGCTGAAACAGTGTCGTGAGATGGAGATTGGTCTGGGTCTGGACCTTAAAGGTGGTATGAACGTTATTCTTGAAGTTTCTGTACCGGATGTGGTGAAGGCATTGGCTGACAACAAAACCGACGAAGCTTTTAACAAGGCTATATCAGAAGCTGCCAAACAGTCTGTTACCAGCCAGGATGACTTTATTACTCTGTTTATCAGAGAGTATAAGAAAGAAGCTCCACAAGGAAAGCTGGCAGAATTGTTCGCTACTCAGCAGTTGAAAGACAAAGTAAATACCCGCAGCTCTGATGCTGATGTAGAAAAGGTGTTGCGTGAAGAAGTCAAAGCTGCTATCGATAACTCTTATAATGTATTGCGTACCCGTATCGACCGCTTTGGTGTGGTTCAGCCCAATATTCAGGCTTTGGAAGGTAAGATGGGACGTATCATGGTGGAACTTCCGGGTATCAAAGAACCGGAACGTGTGAGAAAGCTCTTGCAGGGTTCTGCTAATCTTGAGTTTTGGGAAACTTTCGACTCCAAGGAAATCTATCCTTATCTGACTGCTATTGACAACAGATTGCGTGCTATCCTTGCTACCGTTGCTACCGCTAATGCTGCTACAGATTCTACTGCCGTTGAAACTGCCGATGCAAAGGCGGTATCTGCTGCCGATAGTCTGGCTGCTGCTTTGAAGGGAGAGCCTGCAGACAATGCTGTTGCCATGGAACAAATGAAGAAAGAACATCCGTTGGCTTCTATTCTTCAGCTGAACCCGAACGGCAGCTGTGTGGTAGGTTATGCTGATTATAAAGATACAGCTCAGGTCAATACTTACCTTGCCATGAAAGAGGTAAAAGAAATGTTGCCGAAAGACCTTCGCCTGAAGTGGGGTGTGAAAGGTGCCGATTTCGACAAGACAGGACGTATCTTCGAATTATATGCCATCAAGTCAAGCGAACGTAACGGACGCGCTCCGTTGGAAGGTGACGTGATTACTGATGCCAAGGATGAGTTCGACAGCTTCGGCAAACCTTGCGTGAGTATGTCGATGAACACTGACGGTTCTCGTCGCTGGGCTGTTTTGACAAAAAATAATGTAGGAAAATCCATTGCCATTGTATTGGATGATTATGTATATAGTGCTCCTAACGTAAACGGTGAAATCACCGACGGACATTCTCTGATTAGCGGTCACTTTACTCCCGAAGTAACAAAGGACTTGGCTAACGTATTGAGATCCGGTAAGATGCCGGCTCCTGCACGCATTGTTCAGGAAGATATCGTTGGTCCGTCATTGGGTCAGGAATCTATCAACCAGGGTATCGTTTCATTCGTTGTGGCATTGATTCTGTTGATGGTTTACATGTGTGCTATGTACGGACTGATTCCGGGTATGGTTGCCAACTGTGCCTTGGTTGTGAACTTCTTCTTTACGCTGGGTATTCTTACCTCGTTCCAGGCTGCATTGACAATGTCGGGTATTGCCGGTATGGTGCTGTCATTGGGTATGGCGGTGGATGCCAACGTATTGATTTACGAACGTACAAAAGAAGAGCTGAGAGCAGGAAAGGGTGTCAAGGCTGCTTTGGCTGACGGTTACTCGAATGCATTCTCTGCAATCTTTGACTCTAACCTGACTTCAATCCTTACCGGTATCATCCTGTTCTATTTCGGTACAGGTCCTATCCGCGGTTTTGCTACCACACTGATTATCGGTATCCTCTGCTCGTTCTTTACTGCTGTGTTCTTGACACGTGTGGTTTACGAACACTTCATGAACAAAGACAAATGGCTGGGATTGACATTTACGACAGGTATTTCCAAGAATCTGATGCAGAATGTTCATTATAACTTTATGGGTATGATGAAACGTTCGTTCACTGTATTCGGTATCATTATTGCAGCATGTGTGGTTTCGTTCTTTATCCGCGGTTTGGCTCAGAGCATCGATTTCACCGGCGGACGTAACTTTGTGGTTCAGTTTGAACAGCAAGTAGAACCGGAAACTGTTCGCGACCTGCTGAAACAGAAGATTACCGAAGATAACGTGCAGGCTATCGCTTTGGGTACAGACAAGAAAACAATCCGTATCACTACCAACTACCGTATCACTGAAGACTCTCCCAATATCGATTCTGAAATCGAAGAGTTCCTGTATCAGTCATTGAAAGACGGTAATTTGCTGGGCGAAGGCACTACACTGGAAATATTTATCGACCGTGATAACCGTGCAGGCGGCTCAATCATCAGCTCTCAGAAGGTGGGTCCCAGTATCGCTGACGATATCAAGACTTCCGCTATCTGGTCTGTATTGTTCGCATTGGTTGCTATCGGTTTGTATATCCTGTTGCGTTTCCGCAATGTGGCATATAGTGTCGGTGCAACGGTGGCATTGGCTGTCGATACCGTTTTGATTATCGGTGCTTACTCATTGTGCTATGGCTGGGTTCCTTTCTCATTGGAAATCGACCAGACATTCATTGGTGCTATCCTGACTGCTATCGGTTATTCTATCAATGATAAGGTGGTTATCTTCGACCGTATCCGTGAGTTCTTCGGCTTGTACCCGAAACGTAACCGTTTGCAGTTGTTCAATGATTCATTGAATACTACTTTGGCACGTACTATCAATACTTCATTGAGTACATTGATTGTATTGTTGTGTATCTTTGTATTGGGTGGAGACAGTATCCGCAGTTTCGCATTTGCAATGATTCTGGGTGTCGTTATCGGTACGTTGACTTCATTGTTCATTGCTGCTCCGGTTGCTTACCTGACACTGGGTAATAAGATGCCTGAAGAAGAAGCGAAGGCATAAGAAGGATTATAATTGCCAAGAGATAAAAAGAAAGGAGGTTCCGCCATGGAAACCTCCTTTCTTTTTATCTTCTCTTCTTTATCGGGCTACCCTTCCCGAGGTATTTCCTTTCATCAGACTTTCCACTTCTTCCACGGTCACCTGATTGAAGTCACCGTATACGGTATTTTTCAATGCAGATGCGGCAAGAGCAAATTCCAGTGCTTTCTGGTCATTGTCGGGATATGTAAGCAAACCGTATATCATTCCTCCTACAAAAGCATCTCCGGTACCTACACGGTCGACTTCGTGAGTAATATCGTAAATGCCGGTATATTTTAATGTTTGGTCGGAATAAAGCACGGCTGCAAGCAGATTGTGGTTGGAAGTAATCGTATTGCGCAATTCTAAAAAGACTTTCCGGCAACGCGGCACTATATGCGATATTTTCTGTCCGAATGTCTCGAATCCTTTCAAATCCAACGGATAAGCAGTATCCACAGCTTGAAAGCCTACCGGAGCGATATCGAAAACTTCTTTGTATTCCGGTTCTGCACCGAAGATTACATCACTGTATTGCACCAAGGGCAACATGACATCGGCAACCGAACGCCCGTAATCTCATAGTTTTTTGCGCACATTCAAATCACAGGAAATGGTTAAGCCCATGCGGTCGGCCGTTTGTAGAGCTTCTAGACAGGCGTCGGCACCCTCTTGTGACAGTGAAGCCGCTATGCCCGACCAGTGAAACCAGTCTGCATCGGCAAATATCTTTTCCCAATCTATCATGCCGGGACGCAGGGTGGCAAAAGAAGACCCTTCACGATCGTATACCACATTGGAATTGCGAAACGAAGCACCACTCTCAAGAAAATACAGTCCCATGCGTTTCCCTCCGAATACGATTCCTTCCGTACCCAGCCCGTTGGCACGGAGCGATGCGATACATGCCTGCGCCATTGCATTGTCGGGCAGCCGGGTGACAAACTCGGTGGGAATCCCGAAGTTGGCGAGCGATACAGCCACATTAGCCTCGCTGCCACCATACGTGGCAATGAATTCGTTGGTCTGGGAGAAACGGCGGAAGTCGGGAGCAGTAAGGCGGAGCATCACTTCTCCAAATGTAACCACCTTGCGGTTTGTTGAAATCATTTTTTTGTCCATAGCTTCTTTTAAATCAAAAACAGCCTTCACAACCGGCTTTCTTACCGGTGTATGAAGGCTGTCGGATTCTTTAAGACAGTATTTATTTCTTGAAACGTTCTTTCAACTTGGCAAGCATGTCTTTGGTCATGGTATCCAAGTCGTATTCAGGTTTCCAGCCCCATTCTTCGCGGGCACAAGTGTCGTCCAGTGAGTTAGGCCATGATTCGGCGATAGCCTGACGCAATGGGTCTACCTGGTATTCCATTTCGAAGTTAGGTTCGTATTCCTTAATCTTGTTGAAGATGATTTCAGGATCGAAGCTCATTGAAGCAATGTTGAATGAGTTGCGGTGAACGAACTTGCTCGGGTCTGCTTCCATGATTTCGATGGCGGCGCGTAAAGCATCCGGCATATACATCATATCCATGTAAGTACCTTTGCCGATAGGACAAACGAACTTTTCACCTTTGGCTGCCGAATAATAAATATCTACAGCATAGTCGGTTGTACCGCCGCCCGGAGGAGTCACGTAAGAAATCAATCCCGGGAAACGTACGGAACGGGTGTCGACACCGAAACGGATGTTGTAGTAGTCACTCAGCAACTCGCCGGAAACCTTGGTTACACCGTACATGGTGCGCGGATTGCGGATAGTGTCCTGCGGAGTCTTGTCCTTCGGAGTGTTGTTGCCGAATACACCGATAGAACTCGGAGTAAATACGGCGCACTTCATGGTGCGGGCTACTTCAAGTACATTGAACAGACCGCCCATACCGATTTTCCATGCAAGCTGCGGTTTGGCTTCTGCTACTGCCGACAGCAAAGCTGCCAGGTTGTAGATGGTATCAATATGATACTTTGAAACAGTTTCGGCAATCTGCTGTTCGTTTGTGATATCAACGATAGCAGACGGACCTGATTCTGCCAGTTCGCCTTTGGGTTCTGCACCGGGGATGTATCCCGCTACGATGTTACCATTATAAATACTTCTTAATTTCATTGTTAGCTCTGAGCCAATCTGACCGGTAGAGCCGATAATCAATACATTTTTCATAGTGAAATTATAATACGTTAGTTTGCTATTTGAGAGCAAAGATAGGCAGAAGCATTCAGATTTTATCAAAGTTTTCTCTATATTTTTGCAGAAATTCAAAAAAAAATAAGAACTTTGTCCGTCGAAGAGAAATATCTGAACTTAATCTTTAATACTTAATAAAAATCAAAGCTATGTATGGTAAAATGAAAGAGTTCCTCACGAAGGAACTGGCTGGCATCAAAGAAGCCGGATTGTATAAAAACGAACGTATCATTACAACTCCCCAAAAGGCTGATATCAAAGTAAATGCAGGAGAAGAAGTATTGAACTTCTGCGCGAACAACTACTTAGGATTGTCAAACAACCAGCGTTTGATCCAAGCAGCAAAAGACGCAATGGACTCTCATGGCTTTGGTATGTCGTCTGTACGTTTCATTTGTGGAACCCAGGACTTGCACAAACAACTGGAAGCTGCTATCTCTGATTATTTCAAGACCGAAGATACAATATTATATGCTGCCTGCTTTGATGCAAACGGTGGTTTGTTCGAACCGCTGCTGACCGACGAGGATGCAATCATTTCCGATGCATTGAACCACGCTTCTATCATTGACGGTGTGCGTCTGTGTAAGGCAAAACGTTATCGTTATGCCAATGCAGACATGGCTGACTTGGAACGCTGCCTGCAGGAAGCTCAAGCTCAACGCCACCGTATCATTGCTACTGACGGTGTGTTCTCTATGGACGGTAATGTGGCTCCGATGGATAAGATTTGCGAATTGGCAGAAAAATACGATGCGTTGGTAATGGTAGACGAATCGCATTCTGCCGGTGTAGTGGGTCCGACCGGTCATGGTGTGGCTGAACAATATGATGTTTACGGACGTGTGGATATCTTTACCGGTACATTGGGTAAGGCATTCGGCGGTGCTATGGGTGGTTTCACTACAGGTAGAAAAGAAATCATCGACATGCTGCGTCAGCGTTCTCGTCCGTATCTGTTCTCTAACTCGGTTGCTCCTGCCATCGTGGGCGCCAGCCTTGAAATGTTCAAGATGTTGAAAGAAAGCGATGCACTGCATACTAAGTTGATGGACAATGTAACTTATTTCCGCGACAAGATGCTGGCTGCCGGTTTCGATATTAAGCCGACTCAGAGCGCTATCTGTGCAGTGATGCTGTATGATGCAAAACTGTCTCAGGACTTCGCTGCCAAGATGCAGGAAGAAGGCATTTATGTAACCGGTTTCTATTATCCGGTTGTGCCGAAAGGTCAGGCTCGTATCCGTGTTCAGCTGTCTGCCGGTCACGAACGTGAACATCTGGATAAAGCGATTGCTGCATTTATCAAGGTGGGTAAGGAATTGGGCGTGATTAAATAATAATCCGTTCTGTCTTTCGTCCGGAAGGATGATTGATAAGGGAGTGTGCCAAACTTCTGACTACTGTTGCTCTGTATAACAGGACAGTGTCTCGGTGTTTTAGCATTCTCCCTTATTTTTTTGTGTTTTTTGCCCGTTTCCGCTGCTTGCGGGAGTACTCTTCTTTCTTCTCTCCTTTATGTCCTTTCTTTCTGTATATTACCTCCTTTCCTCCTGCCGGTTATGGCTTTTCCTCCTGTCGGTTATTACGGTCTTCCATAGTAGACTGTACAGTCTTCCATAATGGACCGTACAGTCTGTTGCAGTGGACTGTACGGTCTGTTACGGCGGACTGTAATATATGTAAGGAAGGAAAGACCTGTGTTTAGGGTGTGAAAGGCTTATTCATAGGGTGGGGAATGCTTAAAGCCGGTTCTTGCTTTTTATCACTGAACGTGTAGGATAAGCAGTAAGGACCGGCAAAAGAAATTTTATGTAAAAGAGAGTATTTATTCTGCTTGCATTTCTACCTGCAACACATAGACAGGGAAAGCATCGGAAGAGCAG
>ERZ791709.177-NODE-177-length-32411-cov-75.665_pt1 | contig 32411 bp, 25 predicted proteins | sample MGYA00509955_ERZ791709 | MGnify/ENA primary metagenome ERZ791709 (study PRJEB30046, sample SAMN00715153) | human gut metagenome | study: EMG produced TPA metagenomics assembly of the A metagenome-wide association study of gut microbiota in type 2... | reverse complement strand
TACGATTTTCGCTTGTTTTCTAATTGCAACACTAAGATAAGTGAAAAATCTGACACGGCAAAATCCTGGGCAACTTTTTGTTGCTCAGGAACTTATAAATAAAGTTAAATTATAGTGTTGCGGAATTAAGGTTTATCTATTTTCTTGCAAGCTTAAAGTATATTTAGTATTATTTGCGACTATACCAAACTCAGCAACGATATGGATCCTACTCCTTTCTGGAATATGTATCGCAACTGCTGCTATCAGGACGACCTGTTGCTGTCCGGCATCTTATCTTTGATAAAGTTTCATAAATAAATGCCACTAGCATATCGACTTTCAAGAATATTTCGTAACTTTGTACTCAGTCATTGCAAAAAGAAAAGAACTATGGTAAGAGAAAGAAAAAAGCGAATCTATCGCAAGCGAATACCTTATGGTATGCAGAATTTTGAGGATGTGATTGAAAGGGATTGCTACTATGTAGATAAGACTCCTTTCATCGAGGAAATAGAAGACTCTAATATGTACTTCTTCTATATACGCCCTCGCCGATTCGGCAAGAGCCTTACCCTCTCCATGCTTGAAAATTACTATGACATCAACAAGAAAGACAAGTTTGATGAAATTTTTGGCAAGCTCTATATTGGTGAGAATCCAACTCCCGAACATAATAGTTATCTCATCATCCATCTCAACTTTGCCATTATTGTAGGCGACCTAAACGACTACAAGCATGGCATGGATAATTATTGCAGGACGCAGTTTAATTACTTCGTGGATGTATATTCTCATCTCTTACCAGAAGGTACCAAAGAAGGTCTCAACCAACAGGAAGATGCCGTCAACCAATTAAACTATCTTTGCACCCAAAGCAAAAAATCCGGTCAGAAGATTTATCTCTTCATTGACGAGTACGACCACTTCACCAATCAGATTCTTGCTCACAAGGAACATGAGCAGAGATACCGCACCCAGACACATGGCGAAGGATATCTCAGAAAATTCTTTGATACCATCAAGGGAGCAGCAGGCGATACCTTGGCACGTGTCTTCGTAACAGGCGTTAGCCCTGTAACGATGGATGACCTGACAAGCGGATTCAATATCGGCACCAATTACTCCCTGGCTCCGGAATTCAATGAGATGACAGGATTCACAGAGGATGAAGTAAGAGATATGCTGGGCTATTACTCCAGTGTGTTGCCATTCAACCACAGCGTGGATGAACTCATCAAGGTGATGAAGCCATGGTATGACAACTATTGCTTTGCCGAAGAGGAGTACGGAAAAACTACGATGTACAATTCTGTGATGGTACTTAACTTCTTAGACAAGTACATCCGCAACAACTACGACATTCCAAAGAATATGGTGGAGAGCAATGTACGCATCGACTATGACAAAGTACGTATGCTTATCCGTCATGACAAGGAATTTACTCATGATGCCAGCATCATCCAGCAGTTGGTAACCCAAGGATTCGTCACAGGTAAGCTCGTGGAGAATTTCCCTGCCGAGCGCATCAACGACCCAGACAACTTCCTAAGTCTGCTTTTCTATTTCGGCATGGTAACGATAGATGGTGATTACAAGGGAGCCACCAAGTTTATCATTCCAAACGAGGTAGTTCGAGACCAGATGTATACATATCTCTTAGACACCTACAAGGAGAACGATTTGACCTATGATAGTTTCAATAAGGGGAAATTAGAGTCTCAATTAGCATACGATGGCAACTACAAGGCATACTTTGAGTTCATCGCCGACAGTCTGAAGCGTTACTCTTCTCAGCGTGACAAGCAGAAGGGAGAAGCATTCGTGCATGGCTTCACCTTGGCGATGACCAGCCAGAACCAGTTCTATCGCCCTATCTCAGAGCTAGACAACGATGGCGGCTATGCCGACATCTTCCTCTCTCCGCTCTGCGACATCTACAAGGACATGGTGGACAGTTACATCATCGAGTTGAAATACTGCAAGACCAATACCACCGATGAGCAGCTGCAAGTTCTCTTCAAGGAAGCCTCTGCCCAAATCTGCCGCTATGCCGACAGCGACATCGTCAAGGAATCGGTCAAGACCACTAAGCTCCACAAACTCGTAGTTATCTATCGAGGCACTGAGATGGTAATGTGCGAGGAAGTAACGGAAGAATAAGGCTCAGGAGAGGTTGTCTTATCCACGGACAATCTCCCCTGAGCCTAAATTACGTTAACTTCCAAACTCTTCTCTTGAGCCACAACGCCAAGATGGGGTCACTCATTTCCAGATGCTTAGGGGCTGATATCGTAATCAGATTTTTTACCATCAAGGATTTCTTAAGGCGGGTTACATTGGCGGCAGTACCCAGGCGATAAGTTTCCAATATTGCCGTCTGGGTGAAACCGGTATGTACTCCATTGGTGATGGCATGCAGGAAATTCATCTGATAGGCAGAAAGGTCTTCGGTCTGCTGAATAAACAAGGGCTCGCAAGCATCCAGCAACCGGTCTATTCCATATTTCAAGTCCTCTTCTGTTGCTACAGAATCATCCTGTACACGCAACCATACAAACCATGCCAACTGCTGTACATAAGAAGAATACCTATCTGTTACCTGACAGATTTCACGAGCCAACTCTTCCGAGATATGCTTGCCGGTAGATTCGAATCGCTGACAGATATACTCCACCCAGTCTTTCTCGCTAATCTTATTCAGATAGAAGAAATCTCCAAAGCGATAAAATGGGTAACTGGCATTCTGGAACATCTGTTCCATCATGTGTTTCTTGCTTCCATAAAGGCAGTAAGATACATGGCTCTGCAATTGCCATACGCTACGGAGCTTCTTTGCTTTTTCTCATAATCACTACCTTATTATATACTACTGAAATTCGCATGTAAGCTCCACACGCCCTAAAAGGGCAGAAGCTTTCAAATTGCCGAGTGCAGCAAATCTTCTGCAAAGATAGCAAAAAAAAACAAATTAAACAAGGTTGTTTTAAACAAAGTTGTTTAAAACTAGTAACTTTTTACGAGAACCACTATTAATCAACGGATTACGGATAATATCATCAAGAGCTGAACGGGGCGATTTTTTAAACACGGACAAATTGAATTTGTCCGGATGGTTGTCCAACAGGTTTATAACAGAAAGAAAATCAACAAGTTACAAGCAACCGGACAAATTGTCCGGACAAATTCAATTTGTCCGTGCTATTTTTTATGAGAAAGAAAGAGGGGTTCAGGTTTCGAAACAAAAACTAGAGATCCGGGAAGCTATGACTTTACTCCTCTTATACTATGTTTCTCCACCCACAAAACTACGAGTTGTATTTATTAACACAATTTGCTCCGAACGGCTGCTGAATTTGGGACCTTATCGCCAGCCGAAATTTGGCGGTTACAAAAGAAAGATGTATTTTTGCCCCCGCTTACCGGATAGTCCGGCAAACTAACAATTTAAACACTAAAAGATATGGTAAATTTCAATCTTAAAAATGCTGAGAATCTTTTGGCTGCTAAAGCTAGTACACAACCACTCAACGACTTTCCTGTAGATCAGCTCCCACTCGGACTCCGTGACTCACTCTCTGGCGTAGCCCCAGAGGCTCGCGTGCCTGCCCTCTTCTCTGCCCTTCCTATTGCCGCAGCCTACGCCGACGGCGTGAAGGCGAAGTATTGCGACGGCAGCGAGACTCCGATGGCACTCATGTCTATCATCATCGGCGAACAGGCTTCGGGTAAGGGCGTATGCCGTAGAATCGAGGGCATCTGGGCGAAGAAGATGGATAAGGATGATGAGTACCCTCGTGAATTGGAGGCCTGGTATCAGCAGAACAAGAACAAGCGTGGCACTGTTGATCCACAGCCATGCATCCGTCATATTGGCGATACAATCTCCAAGGCGGCCCTGATGCGTCGTCAGCTCTGTGCCGACGGCCACACCATGTATATGTTCAGCGAGGAGCTCGGTTCGATGAAGAGCGTGTGGAAAACCTTCGGCGACTACTTCCGTAAGGCGTTCGACCAGAGCGAGGTGGGCCAGGACTACATCACCGCTACCAGCGGCGTAACCCACGCCCAGCTCAACTTCACTGGCTGCTGCACCCAGAATATCTTCCAGAAATTCTTCACCGAAGACAACATCGAGGACGGCTCCTCTTCCCGCATGATGCTCGCCAAGATGCCCGACACATCTTTCGCACCCCTCAGCCAGCACCACGGCTACACCGAGGAGGAGCAGGACAACATCTTAAAGGCTGTGAATCTGCTGGAGCGTAGTCACGGCGTGATGGAGCTGCCCCGTATGTGCGAGGAGTTCTGCCAGTGGCTCGAAGCAAAGAGACTGCTCGCCCTGGCGAATGCCGACCGTGTGATGGATGTGTACCGTCGCCGCTCCGCCGTCATCGGCTTCCGTTGTGGCGTCATCTTCCACATCCTGGAGCAGACCGAAGAGGAGACCGATGCCTGCATCCGTTTTGCCAAGTCTGTAGCCGACTACGTGCTTGCCATGCAGATGGAGATGTTTGGCTTGCGCCTAGACAAGCAGCAGCAGGACAACGAGGCAATCCCTGTCTATAAATCCCGTAATACCCTGCTCTTCGCCCAGCTCCCGGAGCAGTTCACTCTCTTCGATGCCAGCCGTGAGCGTGGCGACGGAGCCAGCCGTGAAACCATCCGTAAGATGATAAGCCGTTGGACCAAACGTGGTCTCTGCAAGAAGCTGAAGGGTGGCGACACCGAAATCTGGCAGAAGCTTACCATTTCAGCATAAAGCATCTTGAATCTCCTAAAACAGTCAATCCCCCATCACGCAGCCAAAGCGTGGTGGGGGATTACTGTTTCTGATGATATCACCATTTCATTGCTGATAACACATGAAAAAAGAGATAATGATAAAGATAAAAGCATAAAGTTTCATAAATTATACCTTTGGGTATAATACCTTTGGGTATAATTTTGTAACTTTGCTGCTAGAATAATATAAAAAGACAATATACAATGAAGCGAACAATATTTCCGTATGATTTCTCTCCCTACTATCCGGTAGGGATTCAGCCATGCCCCATGTATGTGGATGTGGCAAATCGTATATATAATAACATCAAGGACATAGACCTTAATTTGCCTAATGCAGATAAATTAAAGAAAGAGATTGCCATCAATGCAGCAATCTATTTTGAGGATAAGATGTCTGATATAGGTCTGTGGAATACCTTTGTTACTAAGCACTTGCTTGCATACATGCACTCATTGCCCTTCTTTGATGATTTTGAGTCTCTTGATAAGAATGAGGTGAATGCCAAAGAAGTAGAACTGCTGGTGTGGCTCGTGCTGTCACGTAACTTCGATGACCGTTTTCTCAATCCTTTAGCTATGGGTGAGGATGCGGCAAATCTCATCATGGAGGTGCTTACCGAGGATGAGGATGTAGATTCGAACGATTCTTTGTATGATTTTATATACGATACAGATAAAGCCAATGACTATTTCAAGTTGAAGGATGTGCTGATATGGCTTCGTCGCTCCTACCTTCTCTGTTCTCCTTTATCAGAGGAAAAATTTAGCCGTTTACTTGATTCATACACAGGAATATTTAAGAAATCTGAAGCTGCGTACTATGCAGAAACGGCTTTCTCTATGGGCAGCGAGATAGGACCAATGGCAGAACTGCCTCATCTGTGGCTGGCTGATATGTTTTTGGAACATGATATGCAAAAAGAGTCAGAAAAGCTACGGAACCTGAATTTCTGCCAACAGGATATGTTTGAGGTGACTGATGCAAATTCAGAATATGCCGTGCTGAAGAATTCAAAGGACGAAGAGTTCAAGTTGAAGAATGCCTATCCTGATATTTTCCGTAAGGGTTCTTATGTTTATACTGCGCTTGTAAAGTATGCTGATAATGACTGGGAGATTAATGGCGTGTTGTTCAACTCGAGCCAAGAAGCGTATGCCAAGATGCATAAGCGTCAAGCACAATTGAGCAGGTCTTATGAACTTGCTTATCCTTTGTATATGAAACGGACGAAAGGGAAGCGTCTTGCATTCTTTGAAGACACCAAACAGTTACAAAAATGGTTGATGAAAATTTCACCGGAAGTAGATATGACAGAGGTTTGCCATCAGTTGCCAAATGGATCACAGGTTGCTTTTATTTCCGAGAAGGCAGGAATCATTTTCGCCCCGAATATTGTTCATGCAATAAAATGCAGCAACAACCCATACTATAAGAAATGTGATGCACATAGATTACAAAAGGAAACGATGGAGGCCGTACTCAATACCAGCGCCATACATCCAGAACTGCTGCATTATCTGCTCGAGAATAACATGTTACAGGATGGAGATTTGAGTTACAGCTACCCAAGCGACTTGGGTAAGGAGATATTTACACATAATATCGACTTTATTGCTCGCCAGCATCGCAGACACTTTTATTATGACCACGATTTCTGACAAGCAGCAGCAAAGAATAAAGAACGAAAAAGACTTTAAGTATATGAACAAGATACCATTCGAATATGGTTCTATCGCAGAAAATGAATATTTCATTGATAGAATTGAAGATAGAAGAGACCTCAAGACTTTTCTTGGAGGAGGCATCAACGTGATGCTAATTTCTCCAAGAAGATGGGGTAAGTCTTCCCTTGTCAAAGCCGCAATGGAAGAGCTGAAGCAAGAGCAGAAGGATGTGAGAGTATGCTATCTGGATGCCTTCAAGATTTTCTCTGAGGAAGAGTTCTACAACAAGTTTGCAAGTGCAGTACTCCAGGGCGTTTCTTCCACTATGGAAAAGAGATGGGCCGACATCGTAAAGTTCGTCCAATCCATATCTCCAAGCCTTACCATCAACAGCGACCCTGTGAATGCCGTAGAAGTAAATCTGAACTTCAAGCCCCTAAAAGAAAGTGCCGAGGAAATTCTCAATCTTCCAGAAAAGATTGCCAAGGCTAAAGGCATCCATATCATCGTGTGCATTGATGAGTTCCAACAATTGGCAAACCTGCCCGACTGGAAGCGCCTAGAAGGAACCATGCGTTCGGTGTGGCAGGGACAACACAGTACGACCTATTGTCTCTATGGCAGTAAACGCCACATGATGATGGATATATTCGGCAACTCGAAGAATCCATTCTACCGTTTTGGACAGATGATGACATTAAAGAAGATAGCCAAGGAATACTGGAAGCCTTTCATCCACGACAGTTTCTACAATTATGGCAAGTCTATCAGCGATGAAATGATAGAGCGAATCTGCAATGCCGTGCAATGCCACTCCTGGTACATGCAGCAATTCTGCTTTCTCATCTGGACACGTACGGCAACAGAGGTGACAGAGGAAATCTACCAGTCACAGCTTACCAAACTTCTGGATACCAATGCCGATATGTTCATTACCGATATTGATGGCATGCCTGCCTCACAAATAGCATTCCTGCGTGCCGTCTGCATGGGAGAGACTCATTTCAATGCCCAACAGGTTGTAGCAGAATATGGACTCGGTGCTCCACGCACCATCACCAAGAACAAAAAGACTCTTGTAGAAAGAGACTTCATTGAGAAATCGGGCGATGGCTTCAAGATGGTTGACCCCGTCTTCGAACTGTGGTTCAAACGGGAATACTGCAACATCTTACCTCAATAAAAAATAGAAAAACTATATAAACAGTTAATCCCCCATCACGCAGCCAAAGCGTGGTGGGGAATTGCCAAACCGTCATACTACTATTATTTCTCATTATGATAAAGTTTCATAAATAATCAGCTCATTTATAGTTACCTTCGAGCTTATTTTATAATTTTGCACCCATGAAACAGATTATTCATAGACTATTTCCACATACGCTGTGGAACAGAGAGACGACAACCCTCTGGGGATGCGCCTTCGGAAAACTCATATTGTTTGACATCATCTGGTGCCTACAGACCACCTTTACCTCGTTCTCGCTGCCCGAGGTGTATGTCAACTCCATCTTGGTAGCACTCATCCTGCTCCTGCCACTGATGCTCACGGGCAAGAAATGGACGGAGTATCTGCTGCTCTTCATCGTGGACGGACTGCTGATAAGCAATCTGATGTATAGCCGCACATATAATTCGGCGATACCCTTGGAGAGCTATCTGCTGGCAGGCAACCTGAGCGACTTCACCGCCAGCGTCATAGACTCCATGCGACTCATCGACATCCTGCTGCCGCTATCTACCATCGCCAGCATCCTATACATATATAATAAGGTGAAAAAACAGCAGGCAGGAAAGGCTTCAATAGCCCAGACATCCCAAGCCAGCTATGGATTGCGACTCAAGCAATACCTCTGCACCCTGCTCGTGGTGTTCCTTGTATCCGCAATGCAAGTGATGACAAGAGGCGGTTGGCAGCAAGCATTTACCCGTTTGCAAAATGCCAATTACTATACTTGCGCCGTGCCAATGTATACCATTTTTGGCAACTTGATACACCAAGGAATGCAAACTCAGACTCCATTTACGCCCCAAATGAAGGCGGAAATAGAGGCTTGGCAGAAACAGCAGCCATCTTATAAAGCCCTGCCAGATAGCATCGATAAGAAAAAAACATTGGTCGTTATCTTCTGCGAATCGCTGGAAAGTTGGGTTATCAACAAGAAGGTGGAGGGCAAAGAAATCACCCCTAACCTCAATGCTGCCATTGCTGACAGCCATACCCTATATGCCCCCTATGTACTGACACAGGTGAAAGGTGGTCGCTCTATTGATGGACAACTACTGGTAAACACAGGACTTCTGCCACTGATGAATGGTTGCTATGCTATGCAGTGCCAGAACACCACCTATCCATCGCTTGCCAAAGCGCTCAAAGAGCAACATCAGGCTAAGTCATATCTGATGACGGTTGACAAGCCAGTAACCTGGAACCAGGAAATCGTAGCTCACAACTTTGGGATAGATACCCTGTTCTGCAATGACAGTTGGATCAATGACGAGAAAGTAGGTAGCAGAAAGAAACTGGGCGATGTCTCATTTATGAAGCAAATCGTCAAGAAGCTAAAAAGCAGCAACATTCTCAGCAATGGGCAGAGCACATTCCTCCAGATAGTCACCTATTCTGGTCATAACCCATTCGTATTGCCAGACAACTTGAAGCGCATCCACTTCAAGGGTTCCTATCCCGAGAAGATGTGCGACTATATGACGATGGCCAATTATACCGACCACGGACTGGGCATCCTGCTCCGCTATCTGAAGAGCCGACCAGACTATAAGGACATGATGATAGTGCTCATCGGCGACCATGAGGGTCTCGCAGCCGACCGCAAGCCTATCTGCGCTTCGCCTGCCGCCAAGGGCATCGTGAGCGACAAGCAGTTCACACCATTCATCGTGGTCAATGCTCCTGTAGGGGGTATATATAATAAGGTGATGGGGCAAGTCGACCAATACCCTACCATCCTGAACCTGATGCATCTGGATAGCTACACATGGAAGGGTATGGGACAGAGCATTCTCGACCCGAAGAAACAACCTGCCGCCGTGGGCTCAGACAATATGAACGTGGAGAAGACTGGAATTGTCTCTAACCAAGAAATCAAAAGACTCTCGGAGGCTCATCGCATATCCGACTTACTCATAAGATACAACAAGATAGTAAAATAATATGGACAAGACATATAAGAAAGCATTCTGGCTCATCATCATCCTGGCTATCGTGATGATGACTCCATTCCTCGGACTCTCTGATTTCAATACCAAAGGAGAGCCGCGCGAGGCGGTGGTTGCCTACACCATGCTGGAGCATGGCAACTGGATTCTGCCCATCAACAATGGTGGCGACATCCCCTATAAGCCACCTTTCTTCCACTGGTGCATCGCATTCTTCAGCCTCATCGCCGGTCACGTGAATGAATATACCTCGCGTCTTCCATCCGCCGTATCGCTGGTATTGATGACCATTGGCGGCTTCGTATTCTATGCCAAGCGCAAGGATACACAGACCAGCCTCATCGCTGCCATCCTCACGCTCACCGCCTTCGAGGTGCACCGTGCCGGAATGAACTGCCGTGTAGATATGGTGAACTCTGCCCTGATGGTGGGAGCTATGTATCTGCTCTACCGCTGGTGGGAGAAGGGAAAGCGCCAGCTGCCTTGGCTTGCCATCCTCTGCATGAGCGGCGCCACACTGACCAAGGGTCCTGTAGGCATCATCCTGCCTTGCTTCGTGATGGGCGTATTCATGCTTACCCAGCGCGAGAACTTCTGGGGCATCGTATGGCGCATGGCTTTAACTGCCCTGTTCTCGCTCATCATCCCGTTCTGCTGGTACTATGCAGCCTATCTGCAAGGTGGCGACGAGTTCCTGCGACTGGTGAAGGAAGAGAACATCGACCGATTCATGGGTAAGATGGCATACGAATCGCATGAGAACCCGGCGTGGTATAACCTGCTCACTCTCATTACGGGTTGGTTGCCTTACACCTTATTATTACTGTTCTCGCTCTTCATCCTGCCATGGAAGAAGTTCTCGAAGACCCGGTTCCTGGAGAATGCGAAGAAGGCTACTCCGCTGCAGGTGTTCACCTGGCTCGCCTTCCTCCTGGTGCTCTTCTTCTACTGCATCCCTAAGAGCAAGCGCAGCGTCTATCTGCTGCCATGCTATCCGTTCATGGCTTATCTCATCGCTGAATACATCGTCTGGATGATGAAGGAGAAGGTGGGAGCCATCAAGGTATATGCAGGGGTGATTGCCTCGCTGGCAGTTATCCTCGTGATTGCTACGCTTGTTATACGAGCAGGCTGCATACCAGATACCATTTTCCATGGCAAGCATGCTGCCGACAACATCGCCATGCTCCATGCTATAGGGGAATCTACTCATGGTATCCTATTCTACGTATGCTATATGTTTCTTATAATAGGGGCTTATCATATATTCAAGGCACTCAAGAAAAAAGAGACAAGCCAAATGATGAAATATACATTGGTGATGGTTATCGCACTTTTCATCACACTCGATTCCACCTTGCAGCCTGCCGTGCTCAACACCAAGGCAGACAAGCATCTGGCGCCAGTTATCGAAAAGAAGTTTGATACCAGCAAGCTCTACTCTTATATGTCGGTTGAAATGATGCACTTCTTCAGCCTCAACTTCTATCTGGGCGATAAGATTCAGCAGTTTGACAAGGTTCTGCCACAGGATGGCGTGCTGATGATTCCTGAAAGCGACGTGCCAGACTTCAAGGAAAAATTCGGAAGGGACTATACCTTCCAGAAGGTTTGGGAAGTAAAGAGACTCGTAGAAAGTCGCCAGCCGGTAGGCTTCTACCAGTTTGTGAAGACAAGTGCCAACATCGCACAGAACAGATAAACAAAGATTAGTGATTAGATACAAAAATGAGGGTGCGTCATGGACTTATGACACACCCTCATTTTTGTATTTGAATAATTATACTCTTTCTTCGATAAAGTATCGAGGGCGGCGCTTCACCTCGGTATAAATCTTGCCGATATAAATGCCCGTAATGCCCACGCCCGTGGTAATGATGCCACCGATAAACCACATGGAAACGAGCAGGGAAGTCCAGCCCAGAATGGTCTTGCCCTGGAAATGCTCCACCAAGGCAAAGACGATCATGATGATTGCCACCAGAGTCATCGCCAACCCCAGGAAGGTGATAAACTTCAATGGTGCCACGGAGAACGAAGTGATGCCATCGATGCTGAAGCTCAGCATCTTGGTAAGCGGATACTTGCTCTCGCCAGCCTCGCGAGCCTTGCGGTCGTAATAGACGAATCCCTCGCGGAAACCCAACTGGCGGACGATGGCTCTGAGAAAGAGATTGCGCTCGGAGTACTGCATCAGAGCCTTCAGAGTGCGGTTGGTCATCATGCGGAAGTCGGCATGGTTATACACCGTATCCTTATCCACGCTCTGCATCAGCTTATAGAAAGCCTGTGCGGTGAATCGCTTGAAGAAGGTATCGGTCTTACGCTCCTTGCGCACACCGTAGATGATATCCTTGCCTTCCTGCACCTGTTGTACCATATCGATGATGACATTCTCATCATCCTGCAGGTCGGCATCGATACTTACCATCGCATCGCAATGATCTACCGCCGCTTCCATTCCTGCCCAGAGTGCATTCTGATGTCCCCGGTTATGAGATAACTTGATGCCGTGTACATACTTGTGTTCCTTGGCAGCATCAGAAATCATCTGCCAGGTACGGTCACGACTACCATCGTCAACAAGGAGCAACTCCGTGTCGGCGTCTGTTTTTACCTTGATGGTTTTGATCAGATTGCCAAGCACCTCCAGGGTCTTCGGCAATACCGCTTCCTCGTTATAGCAAGGAATCACTATGAATATCTTCATCACTTCTCTTTTTTCGTCGTTAGTATAGATACTTATCAATTGCAAAAATACCCCAATATTTTTACATACACAAATAAAACGCCAGTTTTTTTATATTCTTGCATCATATTCCTGAAAAGAAGGACTGAGAAAGCAGGATAACCCCCAGATTTCACCACTTCCACTTCACCTGCATCTCCAGATCCATCTGATGAGAACCGGCTATTTCCTGCAAGCCGGAAGAGATGTGGGTGCGGTCGAAATAATCGGTGCTGCCCAGCTTTGCGATAACCAGCAGATGATGGCTGATTTCCGAACGCACCACCAGGGCATAGCGGATGCCCTCGCCAAAGTAACTGCCAAAACTCATCTGATAGAGCAAGCCCGGCTCATAGGCATAGATGCGACTGGCGAAATCCTGGGTGTGAAAATAGCCAAAACTGCCCTGCAGCCTCAGCCAACGCCAATGATATCCGAGGTTTTCATTCAGCAGATAACCGCTGCTGGAAGCATTCGGGGTGCCGCCGGAAGCATTCGGGGTGCCGCTGCCCGCATTTCCTTCCCGGTACTTCGTATAATCCACACTCGTCTTGGAACTCCAGTTTTTCGTGGTAACGCTGGCATAGAAACGGAGACGCCCGGTAGCGTTTCCCGCCTTTTCCTTATAGCGGACCCGGGCTCCCAGTGTCCAGGAACGGGCAGGAAGATAAAGGATATTCAGCAGATGATCCCAGCTCTGCGTACTCTGGCGGGTATGATACTTAGGCCAGGCAAAATAGGCAAAGTCGCTATAGGCGGTAATGGTCCAGCGACTGCCTGGCGACCACGTAGCCCCCACATACACACCATTTTCATCCTGCACGCTGCTTCCCTCGGCAAAACTGTTGCTGAACAGGGAATAGTATCTGGCAGAATAGAACCGCTGCACAGCCGTGAGCGAGAAATGATCGGAAAACTGATAAGATACCGCATTGAGCGTGGCGACGGCTCCACAATCACCTGTTGCCGTTTCGCCACCTATCGTCCAGCGATGGGAAATATAGCCATAATCTACACTCACATTCCAGAAGGCATCACCTTCGGGAGCAAACCGCTTGTACAACTGCACCTTTTCTGGCATCAGCGGAAGGGAGAAAGAGGTATAGAAGCCGGTGGCTCCAATATGCCAGCCCTGATGGCGATAGTTGATATTGCCACCCACCAGCGTATTGGAGGCTATATCCTGCTTGGCTATCTCCTTGCGTGTACGGTGCAGTCCGGTCTTGAGAATGGTCTTGATGCCACCTTCATCACTCAGCGTGGCATCTATCTTGCGATAAGAGAGGAATCCGGTAAGATCAAGTCCCTTCAACAAGGTATAGGTGGCAGCCGCTCCCTGCAGATAGTTGGCAGAAGAGCGGGAGGAATGAACCTTGATCTGGCTGGTGGTTCTGCCCAGCGAGGACAGCACCGAGAGTTTGCCGAAGCTGAAGTCGTTGTTGAGAATCAGTCCCATTCCCTCGTGCAGCCGATACCTGCCCAAGGTGATATTCTTCCATCTTCCCAGTTTCCTGACTTGCAGATAGAAGGAATAGAAATCATATCCCAGGTTGTTCCTGCCGCTTCCGAAAGGTTCGCCCGCATCCTGGGCACCAACGAATCCCATCTTCACATAGTCGCCATACCTGAACTGATAGCGCACCCCGTGCCTATACTTATATCCCAGGTATCCATCGGTTCCCTTGCCATCGCCCTTGCGCTCATAGAAAGGCACTTTCACCATTCCCATCACCTCGTGCTTGCCATACTTCAGGATATTCTTCAGGCTCGGGAACTGCTGGCGGGGAGTCTCGTCGGCTACATAGAAGAAACTGTTCATCAACTGCCGCTGATACCAGCTGATACTAGGGATGAGAGCCAGTTCTGCCATCGTCTTCATCCCATGATAGCGATAAAGATATGCCTGGATATCCTCTACCTGCGAAGGGGTGAGGAAAGGCAGATGCTCCATCTCTTCGCGGGTAGCCGTATTCAGATTCAGCGGATGCTGCGCCAGCTCCTCCAGTTCCTCCTCATAATCCTCCCAGGCTGTCTGTTCGAAATCCTCCATCTCCGAGAGTTCCATCAGATATTCCTGCCAAGGACGCGAAGAGACATGCTTCTCCCTATCTTCTTCCGACCGGGAAGAGGAGTCCTGGGCACAAACAGAAGGGACATAGAATAACTGGGAGCTGCCTATGAGAAACAGTTTCAACAAAAAGCGGATGATAGGTTGCCAATACTTCATAGACAGGCAAAAGAATTATTAAATTTCCACAAAGATACTGCGAAATTCTGAAAATGAGTAAGAAAAGAGCAACTTTCTTTCTCTAAATGGGAAATTATCTGTAATTTTGCGGCATAATTAGGAATAGAAGAGGATTACACCTCTTTATATATATATAAGAGATGCTCCGGACAGGAAGCGGATATTTTAATTGGATCAAGAAGATTTTTATGAAACAGAAGATATTCTTTTTGCTGGCGATGCTCTTCTGCATCACGTTGCAGACAATGGCACAGACAGATGACGACAAGCCTGAAAACAAGGAAGTCGATATGGATGCCCCTACCTTCGAACCGATGGTGAAGGTGGGAAAGGTGCTGCTGGATAAAGACAGCATTCAATACGTGCAGGTGAACAACGTGTATGTTTATCCACAGCCGGTGTTCAAGAACGCCAAGGAAAGAATGGCGTACAATCGTCTGGTATATAATGTGAAGAAAGTACTGCCGATAGCCAAGGAGGTGAGAAAGATCATCATCGAAACGGGCGACTATCTGGAAACCCTGCCCAACAAGAAGGCGAAGGATGCGCACATGAAGCTGGTGGAGAAAAGCATCAAGCAGGAATATACCCCAAGGATGAAGAAACTCACCTATGCACAGGGCAAGCTCTGCATCAAACTGGTGTATCGTGAGTGCAATTCATCCTCCTATCATCTTATCCAGGCATTCCTCGGTCCTATCCGTGCCGGCTTCTATCAGGCTTTCGCCGCCCTCTTCGGTGCCAGCCTCAACAAGAAATATGATCCGAACGGAGTGGATAGGCTTACGGAAAGAGTGGTGAGACAGGTGGAATCAGGGCAGATTTAATCATACTACTTATCAAGCAAACACATCCTCACTTCCTTTCAAGATGCTCTGATAATATGTTTTTTTCGACATAAATTGGTTGATTTTACGACCTATTTCGACCTCAAGTGAGCATATTGGGTCGTAAAAAGGTCGTAATTTACAAATTAGGTCTTTTTACGACCTAATTATCCACTTTCGTCCTTTGGTTGTTATTAATTTATTCTCATCCATCTCAATAAGCAATTTGCCCACCATACGCAGTTGTTGTTCCTCTGTCTTGTTGGAAGGAAGTACATCCCTTAAGTATTCATAAATACTGTCTCGCTTTGCCCCTTCGTCACCTGCGTTTTGTAAGAATTGCAGTATCATCTGGCGTAATTTCTCCTTATCCAATCCTTTTGTCTTCGTATAAGAAGGGAGTTGATGCGTATTTTGGGCTATGCTAAGAGAAATGTTGTAATGCGGAGCATCACCTTCAATAAGTCCACGTTTGAGCAAGTCTTGTGCCACATCTTCATGTATTATCCTACCTTTTTGAATGGCATCAAGCGATATGCAGTCCCATAAAGAAAGAGTGTCATTGGTTTTCAACAAATCAGTGTATCGCTTATTGATTTCATTACCATAGATACGGACAACCACTTTCTTCTTTAGCTGGTCAATCTCATAGTCTGGCATAGGGAAGTGTCTGCGCCATTGCTCATTGAACATCTTCTTAATACCACGACTTACGGTATCAATCATGTTGAAATCTACCATCGCCCTACACAGACATTCATTGCGGAAATGCGTTTGAGGTTCTTCGTTCCTCAGAGCATTCTCCAAAGTGCCAGGGATGAACGTTCCTGCATTAGAGTAATACAGATAACCAGGATTCTCTACGAAATTGATGCGTTGTTGAAGAGTGTAGTCCTGATGAGCGATGCAGTTATGAAGAGCCTCACGAATGGTGTAGTCGTCATACTGCTTCATCGTGTCAGGGAAAAGTGTACCCCCAGGCATCTCACGCAATGTCAGGTTCTCTATCTTTGAGAGGATTTCGTCCACAGTCAAAATGAATGGAACAGTAAAGTGTTCGTAGTCCACTACATCTGTATTTTTATCTCTACGAGTCCAGGTTACTTGTGCAACAGCAGGACGAAGTTTGAAAGCCGATTCGTATTTGCCCAGTAATATGATAGCAGCACGTGTAATGCCACCATTTCGTGTCAGTCCACACTTGCCAAGGAATGTCTGAACGTTCCAGCCATTCACTTCCTCCGCAGGTATACGGCTGTGCACTTTCTTAAACATCATGCGAGCCTTGGCAACAGCCACTTCATCCAAATCATCTATTGTAGCATCAGACACAATCTCAGCAGACCAATCTTTGGCTGCATAGATTGGTTCTTCAAGGATGACAGCCATCCTTTCTTGTGTCATCTCTACCAAAGAATCCTCTATCCGTTGCCATGCTTTCTTATGTGCCAAGACAGGACGACGTGGCAAATGCTTTGGTATATGGATAATCCACACCGTTTTATGGGTATCATCTGTAATGAATTCCTCTATGGACAGTCCTTCGGATGAAAGGTATGTGCATTGTTCCGTCAATTTGAACGTTGCCGACTGCGTATTGGCTGGTTGTCCATTGAAGGTCAGCCTTGAAATATCCGTCCCGACTATTTCAAGCGTCTTGTCCTTGACACCAATCACCAAGTGTCCACCCTCCATATTGGCAATGGCAGACACATACGAGATAACATCGTCTTTCTCGTCACCGCAAAAAGAGTTCTTCAAGTTCTTGAACTCTTTCCATTCGCATCGTGCATTCTCCTGCGGATATTTGCGGAGAAGATATTGTTGTAGTTCTTGTTCGAGCATAATCTTTACATGACAATTTTACTTTTCCTCCCTGTGCCTATATCCATCCTTTGTTTTGGGCTTTGATAATGCAAGAAGTGTCATTGCCTATCGGAAAACCGACATCCTGAGTCATCCAAGGTAAATTTGTCAAATAAAATACCCTTATATAATTAACAAGAAAATGATATTCATCGCTGGATAAATCAACTATGTCAAACACGCCTTCCAAAAGAATTGTAACTCTTTCTTTACTTACTGAAAGTTTTTGGATATATTTACCATTTTCCTTATATAATTCAACTTCTGCATGACCATTAAGATGCCATGTTCCATCATTAATAAAAATCAAACTTGGCGAACATGTTTGCACATCTCCAATAATCTGTTTCAGTTTTAAACAATTAAGTTTTGTAAGGATGCTTTTAATTTTTGTGTTATCGGCCATTTGTTCCATTTTCTTTGCATTCATGGTCGCATAGCTATTTAATAAAGATACAAAATCCTTAAATGTTAAAGAATTATTATATGTATAAGAAACTCCTAATGATTTTTTCATTCCATTAATATACATACAATGTTCAAATGTATCCTCCTTGAAGAAATGACTTTTCTTGCTTATACGATAAAACGTATTTGGCAAACGTGAAATTTTATAATCATCATTTATTATAGCCATAATATGATATTTTCTCTCTAAATCTCTTTGATAATAAAGTTCAATAATAACATTGTTTGACGCTAATGTGTTTCCCTTATATTTTATGGGGATATAAAACAATACTTGGTAGAGCAAAATGTTTTCTGATAATAGATGCTACATCGTGTTCCGTATAGATAATTCTCTTTATTTTTTGTTGTTTGGCAAGAAAATCTTCGCGAGTTTTATCTCTAAGGGTTGACGTTCTATAGTTTCCTTGTTCGCTAACCTTTGAATCACTAAACTCAATGTGAAGTTTACGAACCAATTCCATTCTCTCTTCATAAGTAAGCGTCAAGTACATACATTCAGCGCTTTCTATTGACATAATAAATGTTACAAAATTGGTATTCCCTTCTATAGGGAAAAAGCGCCCTTTATCTCGTATTATTGGATAAAGTTCTACAATACTTAGATCTGCTATAAGAACATTATGCACTCCATTTTCTGCTTCTTTCAAAGCTATATGAAGATTGAAGTGAGTTTGATAGCCAAAATCATTCCAATTACCATAAGATAAAACATATTTGCTTGAAGCAAGGGTATGCAATCCTGATAATTCATGAACACAAGTCCATAGTTTCGTTCTTTCCATAATATAAGTTTTGAATATGTTATAATCTTAATAACAATAGTTCGTTAATAATTCAATAATGTGCTAAGCAGCTATACGCTGTAAGCACGAGAGATCTTTGAAAATCTTGCTAATTAAAGTTCGGTTCGGGATGTACCCGCATGCTTTAAAAATTCGTCTCACCAGATAAATGTTGGTCATCAGTGACTTGAATGAAGACATAGAATATTCCATTCCCATCTCCTTCATAGTTACCTTGGCAACATTTAGTGATGTGAACGAAGCATTGAAAGCAAAATCGAGTTTCCACTTATCGCGAGCCTGGCAGTCCATAAGACCAGTATAGCCTTTGGCGTCACGAAAGCAAAATTCGATCTGGAACCTGGTTCTATAATAAAGAAGTACCTCTTCACCCGAAAGTGAGGTGTCTGTAGAGAAGAATAGTTTCTTCTTGCCATTCGGCATCTGCCAGATGACAAGTCTAACTTTACACTTGAGTGCCTTGGAATAGGCAATCAAAGTATAAGCTGTTCCTTCTATATCTTTCATCTCCATCTTCTCCATTCGAGTGAGGTCAAGATTTGTACTTGTAGAGAAGTAAACATCTGCAACCATGAGGGTTGAGAGTTTGAGAAGTTCCTTGCGATAACGCTTAATGACGCTGATATAGAAATCTACCATAGTCTTGTTTCTGAGACTCAGTTCTTTATTACTTAGCGACTGGTGGGCTCTTAACATCATGCAGTCTTTGGCATCAATATCAACGAGACCAATACCCAAGATTTCGAGACCATGTTTAACAGACTGTGCACATCCTGACCAAAAACGACCGATATGTGGAGTATTCTTGCCAGCTTTGCTGATGTAACTGGGATCAATGGCAATAGTCCATCTTCCCTGTTGACCGAAGATTTGCAAAGTTACTGAAAAATCAGCGACTTAAACAACCTTCCACAGTTAAGCTTTCATAACCATTTCTTAATATAAGCTATTGATTTACAAACTATTAAATATTAATCTAACGCAGTATTGTTAATCATTGATTATCTTTATAGCACCTTTGGGTATATAAGCGGAAGCAACCAAATAGCTCTCAAATAACTCCACAACCACTCTCTGTTGTCCAGCAATCCTTGCCACTCTTCCATGAACGCCCTTGAACTCACCTTCCGCCACAACAACGTTGTCACTCAATTTGAATTGGATGTTGTCGGAAGTAACCGGGATGACGTGAGGATTTTTAATGGACGTTAGACGGATGAAGTTAGCCATTGCTTCGTCACTGATTGTAAGTGGAGGATTGTAATCAGGATTGCCTTGAAGATGGATTGTGTGGTCAAAGTAGTAGCTGAGCAAGGCTCTACTTTCATTCGTCACAACCTTATTGCCGTGAATCAAGGTTTCTACTTGTTCTACCGAGGCATGAACAAATATAAATGAGGGGAGAAGAGGCTCTGTTATGATTCGCTTCTTACCTTGCTTCCTCACCTCTTTATATCGCAAAGGAACATAACATTCCAATCCTTTAGCTTCTACAAACGCTTTAGCTTTGATAATTCGCCCATACGAAACTCGCAGAACAAACCATTGTCTGTTTGTATTAGGCACATTCTCTACCGACACCCCACCTTTGTTCTTTGAGATGGGGGGCGTACAAGAGGTAAGTCTTGCACTTGGACACGATGAACCTGTGTCAGTAGGTTGCCCATTATACAATGAAGCATTAGCCGCTAAAGGCTGTTTGATTTTATCTTCCAATATTATATTCAGAGGTTAGATGAAAACCAATAGACCTTTCTTCTTCAGAATTGTCACATTTTGACTACAAAGATAAGGAAACTTGTTGATACGAAAGAATAAATTATAGAGAATCTTTGCTTACCGCCTGCATTTTAACAAATATGAGGTCGGTTGGTGCACCATATGTAATAAATATCCACACAGAACTTGCTCCAGTTTGTGAAGATTACATTAAGAAAACCGATACCCTTAGGGAAAGAAGCATTCCTGATAATAGGAAACGGCTTCCAGCCCTAAGGGTATTTTTTGACGGAATAAGGGAATGTTATGGATACTAGTAGAAGAGAAAATCTATACTATTAGGAGTATTTGTCTATACTATTAGAAGAAAAAGTCTATACTATTAGGAGAAATCTCCGTTCATAAGTTTTGAATGTGCGTTCAGCGTCGTTGAATGTACATTCAAAAGCGTTGAACGTACGTTCAACGACGCTGAACGGAAATTTCTCCTAATAAAAAAAGAAATGCCCCTAGAGGTAACTGCTTTTTCCTCTAGGGACATTCCTTTTTATTCCTCGGTGTAAAGCACCTGAATCATAGTCTGACCCACTGCCTTCAATACGTTCTTATCCAGATGAGCCATATCATCGCTCACGGTGTGCCAGGTAGGACCGAAACTGCTCTGCTGGCAATCAGGATAGTAGGCTATCACATCAATGGTAGGAATCTTCGCCTTCTCGTTTACCGGGATATGATCATCCGTAATCATACCGCCATCACTCTTAGGGAAGAAACTGCCGTAACCAGCCTGACGGGCAGCAGCCCATACTCGCTTCACGATGCCACCAGCATACTGCATAGACATTCCTTCGCGGTAGAAGCGGGCTCCCTGACCGCCTACCATATCCAGGAGGATACCATAGCGAGGATTGTAACCCTCTGGCTTGTTCTCGCTCCAATACTGCGCACCCAAAGCCCAGCTGTTGCCATCATCCTGTGCATCAGACCATTGAGGCACGCCCCAATCCTCGGTATCGAAACATACGAAATCTACGCCGATATTTGGATTCAACTTCTTGTCTGCCTGCAACTGGCGTGCAATCTCCAACATGACGGCTACTCCGCTGGCACCATCGTTGGCAGCCATTACAGGCTTGCGCCAATTGGTACTGTCGGGATCGTTATCCGCCCAAGGGCGACTGTCCCAATGGGCACAAAGCAAGATACGGGTTTCAGCCTTCGGGTTGTAATGGGCAATGATATTGGTATTCTTCAATATCGTGCCATCATAGCCCTTCAGGTCTGCCTTCTGGGTCTCTACCTCACAGCCAAACTGCTTGAACTTGCTCACAATCCATTCGCCGCACTTATCGTGCGCCTCGCTGTTCATCACGCGAGGTCCGAAATCGCATTGCGCTGCACAATAAGCCAATGCCGAATCGGCATTGAAAGCCGGACCTACGGGATTCAGCTTCTCCGCTTCCTCTACCTCCTGAACATCTGGCGAGCTTGCACTGCTGGCATTCTTATAGCTGATGGTACCAGCCACCAGTCCGGCAGCTACCACCACACCTAATATAATCTTCATTTTTTTCGTCATAACATTAATGTTTAAAGTTCTGCACCTGCGTCATCACTCTGAGCCAGTTGCCTCCCCAGATCTTGGCGATATCCTGCTCGCTGTACTTGCGGCGCAACAGCTGGAGTGTGAAATTAATCAGCTCGGAAGAATCAGCAAGTCCGCGGATGCCTCCGTCTCCATCGAAATCGGTACCCAAACCTACATGGTCGATGCCCATCACCTCGATGGCATGCTCCAGATGGGCAATGGCATCCATGATGTCTGCCTCGCCCTCCTTGCGCAGGAATCCATGATAGAGCGTAGTATGAGCCACACCTCCACGGGCTGCCAGGGCACGCATCTGATCATCGGTAAGATTACGGGGCACATCGCAGAGCGCACGGCTGCTGCTATGGCTGCACACGATAGGAGTCTGACTGATTTCCAAGGCATCATAGAAACTCTTTTCGCCTGCATGGCTCAAGTCCACCATGATGCCGTGGCGGTTCATCTCCTGAATCACCTTGGCTCCGAAACTGCTCACGCCATTGTGGGTATTGCAGCCACGGGCACTGTCACAGATGTCATTATCGCCATTATGGCAGAGGGTGATATATACCACGCCTCGCTGGGCAAAGTACTTCACATTGCTCAGATCGTGCTCCAGGGCAAGACCATTCTCAATACCGAGCATAATGCTCTTTCTGCCCTTTCGCTTATCGCTGTAAAGATCGGCAGGAGTTCGGGCGATACTCAGGTAGGCGCGGTTCTTGCTCACGATTTCCTCAATCTTGTCGAAGATGAGATCGGCATACTGCAGAGGTCCCTGTACATCGAAGGCCACCTTGCTGCTGAAGCTCTCGCCTATCTTAGGCTGCGGCAGGTAAGCCACCATGGTGGTAGCATCCTGATGTCCGTCGGTCATCTTGTGCAGATCTACGAGGATGCGGGAGTCGCGATGATTGAACTTCACGCCCTGCGGGAAGAACATCGGGGTATCGCAATGGGTATCGAGGGTAAGGATACGCTTGTGCAACAGCTTGGCTGCATGGAAATTTCCAGCCTGGTTTACCAGCCACTGGAAGATCTTTCCGCCTTCCTCGCCCAGCCACTCCGGATGCCACTGCACGCCGAGTATCTGCTTATACTCATTGCTCTCTATCGCCTCGATGATGCCATCGGTAGATTTGGCGATGATGCGCATATGCCTGCCCGGCTCGCTCACAGCCTGATGGTGGAACGAGTTGACGAGAATCTTTTCCGAATTATATATATGATATAAGGTGGAATCCTTCTTGATTTCTACACTATGGGTTGGTTCGGAGCGGTCGGCATCCTGACTGTGCTTCACCATCTGCTTGATATCCTGATACACTTTTCCGCCCAGGGCTATCGCCAGGGTCTGGATGCCTCGGCAGATGCCGAGCATCGGTATCTGACGGTTGAAAGCCAGACGGACAAGCATCAGCTCTGCAGCATCACGCTCCTGATTGATATTGTGAAGGCGGGGAGACGGCTCCTCGCCCATCCACAACGGGTTATGGTCGCCCCCACCCGTCAGGATCAAACCATCCAGATGCTCCAGGGTATTGATGATGACAGTACTGTCGGCAACTGGCGGGATGATGACAGGCGTTCCACCTGCCGCAATCACCTGCTTGTAATAACGGTCGCGAAGCGTAGCATCAATGTTCTCGTAATTGGCAGTAAGACCGATTACGGGCTGATGCTTCGCTTCAGGAAAAGAAGAGTACGCACCCTTGAGATGTGACTCCAAGTCAAATGTTTCCATTTGTTTATTTCTAAATACAAAAAAATTACTCTTCCTCCAAAAGTACTGGAACCTCGCGCTTGATGCTCTGCTCAAGCGAGATGAGTGTTTCGGTAGATACTACACCCGGGATAGCCTGGAGCTTGTTGTTCAGCAAGTCCATCAACTGCTCGTTGTCACGGGCATACAACTTCAAAAGCATGGTATAAGAACCGGTTGTGAAGTGGCACTCCACAATCTCAGGAATGTTCTGAAGACGCTCTACCACCTTCTTGTACATATTACCACGCTCCAGGTTAAGTCCTACGTATGTACATGTAGAATAACCCAGACTCTTAGGGTTTACATCAAATCCGCTACCGGTGATGAATCCATCCTCCATCAAGTGCTGGACACGCTGATGGATGGCTGCACGAGACACGCCACATTCTGCAGCTACGTCCTTGAAAGGAATACGGGCATTCTTGGAAAGGATGCCGAGAATCTTTCTGTCAAGATTGTCTATTTTCTCCATTTCTTCTTTATTATTATGTTCTATTTTAAGGTATTCTTCTATACCAGATAGCAAAATTAATAAAAACTATCGAAACAGACAACAAAATGCACGAATATTTTGCAATATCCGTGCATTTTGTTGTTTTTTATACTGATTTTAACCAAATTTTCAGATTTTTCCTGCTATTTGGTCGTTACTTTCTCTTTCTGGAAGCAGACTTCTTGCCAGCAGACTTGGCTGGAGTCTTAGCCACCTTCTTCTCTGCACCTACGGCTACATCATCCTTCTGCTCGCTGTCAGCCTCAGGCTTTACCTCTGGCTTCACGATGCTCACGAGCTCCAGGTCGAATACCAATGTAGAATATGGAGGAATCTGACCAGCCTGACGCTCGCCGTATGCCAACTCATAAGGGATGTAAAGCTGCCACTTGCTGCCAACAGGCATCATGGTGAGAGCCTCTGTCCAACCCTTGATCAGACTGCCGGCACGGAACTTGTCTGTGGCAGCACCACCATGCTTGGAAGTTGCATCGAATACGGTTCCGTCGATGAGACGACCCTCGTAGATAACCTCCACCTCATCAGAAGCCTGAGGAATCTCGCCCTGACCTTCCTTGATCACCTTATACTGCAAACCGCTAGGCAAAACCTTGACACCTGGCTTCTTGGCATTGGCTGCCAGATATTTCTCGCCAGCACCAGCCAAGGCTTCCTTCTTGAACTCGCCAGCCTTGTGCTCGGTAAAGATAGTGGTATCATTGGCAAGAGCTGCCACGAAACCACGGCTGAAGAGTTCGGCATTGATAGAATCCTTGGTGCTCTTCAGCTCCTCACGGGTTCCAGGAAGGATGCGCTGATTTACCATCTGGGCAATCTGCATACCTACGATATAAGCTGTACCCTTAGGAGTATTTGCCTGCTGGATAGCCTCCTCGTAACCACGGATGAAGTCTGCCATATAAGCAGTATCTACCTGATAACTCTGCTGGATGAATGGAACCAGACCACGGGTGGCATAGACACCAGCCGCATAACTCAAGGAATCACCCTCACTGGCAAGAACCACTGGAGTTACCTTCTTTACATTCTTCTTCTTGCTTGCAGCACTAGCTGTAAACAAAGAAGCACTCGCCACGAGGACGAGTGCTGTCATTAAATATTTCTTCATTTCTTATAAGTCCTCTACTCAAAAAATGAGTTCCCACAAAAATTACTTGCCACCTACAGAGATCAACTCAATCTTGAAGATCAATACAGAGAATGGCTTGATCTGACCCTGCTCACGCTCACCGTAAGCCAACTGCTGAGGGATGTAAACCTCCCATACAGAACCGGCTGGCATGTGAACCAAAGCCTCAGTCCAACCCTTGATAACCTGGTTAGCACGGAGATCTACAGCCTGACCACGCTTGAAAGATGAATCGAATACCTTGCCGTCGATTGTCTTACCCTCGTAGTTAACCTTTACCATAGATGTATCCTTTGGCATAGGGCCGTTACCCTCCTTGATTACCTTGTACTGAACACCTGAAGGAAGAGTTACCACTCCTGGCTTCTTCTTGTTGGCAGCGAGGAACTTCTCACCAGCCTCCTTGTTAGGACCATATTCCTTCTCCATGTTCTTTGCCTTGATGGCCATCATCTTGGTCTGTGCTACCTGAGCAGCCTGCTCTACAGTCATCAAACCCTTCTTGCCAGTAGTACCTGTGATGAAACCTGCCATGAAGTTCTTCAAAGAGATAGTCTTGGTAGAATCGTCACCGAATACCTCGTGGTTGATACCCTTCACCATCTGGTTAGAGATCTGCTGACCAATCTGAATACCTGCATAGTAAGCAGCCTTCTTCTTGTCATCACCAGCGTTGGCACCATCGTTGAGACCCTTGATGAAATCATCCATGTAAGCGGTATCCACGCCCATGCGCTCTACCATAAACTCCTTCAGACCCTGAGTCTGAGACATACCCATGGCATAGCTCATTGTATCAACATCATTCTTGAGATCTGCCTTTGGAGTAGAATTGCCACAAGCTACGAATGTAGCGGCAACACAAGCCACGAGGGCTCCGAAAAATAACTTTTTCATTTTCAATTTTATGTTTTATTCTTTGTTCTCTATATTACTTTACTGCAACAAGCTCTACATCGAAGATCAATGCTGAGAATGGAGGAATAGCTGCTCCTGCGCCACGCTCGCCATAACCCAACTGATAAGGGATGAAGAAACGGTACTTAGCACCCTCGGTCATCAACTGAAGACCCTCTGTCCAACCAGCGATTACCTGGTTCAATGGGAAGGTAGCTGTCTGACCACGGTCGTAAGAGCTATCAAACTTAGTACCATCGATGAGTGTACCCTCGTAGTGGCACTCTACCTGATCTGTAGCCTTAGGAGCCTTGCCGTTACCCTCGCGCAGAATCTGATACTGCAAACCGCTCTTGGTAGTGATGATACCATCCTTCTTAGCGTTCTCTGCGAGGAACTGCTCACCAGCCTCCTTGGCAACCTTGCCCTTCTCTGCAGCTGCAGCCTGAGCCTTAGCCTCCTGCTCTGCGAAGAAGTTCTGTACCAACTCCTGCGCTTCCTGCTCATCAAGCTGAAGCTTGCCTGCAATCGCATCCTTTACAGCCTGTGCAAAATCATCAATGTTCAAACTCTCTGCACCCATAGAAGCCAACTGGCGACCGATGCCAATGCCTAAAGCATAACTTACTTTATCCATAAATTTATCTTATAACTTTGTATTAATATTCTTTATTTTGTACTTATTGTCCTTAAAACGAGTGCAAAGATAACATTTTTCTCGCTGATAACGATGATATTTAAAGAAAAAAGTGTAAATTTGTGCATTCTTAATAAGAAGATTAAGAAAATATGAATAAATTAAACGTGATAAGATGAAGAAACTCGTATTTTTAACCGGCGCTGGAATGTCTGTGGAGAGTGGTTTCAAAACTTTCCGTGGAAATGATGGCTTGTGGGAGAACTATCCTGTGGAACAGATAGCTACCCACGAGGGATGGGAAGCTGACCCTACCCTAGTAACTAACTTCTATAATATGTTGCGCCATAAGCTCTATGCCGCTCAACCTAACGAGGGACATAAACTTATCAAGGATCTGGAGAAGGATTTCGACGTAACGGTGATTACACAGAATGTGGATAACCTGCACGAGAAGGCGGGATCCAAAAACGTGATCCACCTGCATGGAGAACTCTCCAAAGTCTGCTCTTCGCGCGATCCTTACGACTACCGATACATCAAGGAGTTGCCGGAGAATGACTGTGAGGTGGAGCCTGGAACCAAGGCGGGCGATGGCAGCTTGCTGCGACCATTCATCGTCTTCTTCGGCGAGAGTGTTCCGATGATAGAGCCTGCTGCCGAGGCGGTACAGCAAGCCGACATCTTCGTCATCATCGGTACTTCGCTCAACGTGTATCCTGCCGCAGGTCTGATAGCATACACCAAGCCGAACATTCCTATCTATCTGATAGACCCAGGTGCCGTAAACACCAACGGCTACTACAAGATTGAGCATATCATGAAGGGGGCTTCTGAAGGAATGAAGCAGCTGAAGGAGATCCTGGAGAAATAAGCAAGAAAATCGCCCTGTAAGAGCAAAAGCTTTAGAATGAGATGCTTTTGCTTTTACAGGGCGATTTCGTTTTATATCAAAAAGCCAATTATGCCGAAGCTCTGGTTCCCATACGTGCCTCGGCTACGTTTACCACGTAATCACCGAGCTTCTCGCACTCCTGAATGATATCCATATACAGGGTTCCTACACCATAGGTATAGAGATGGTTGTCCACATCATCCAGGTTCTGGTTTCTCAACTGAGTACGGAAGTTGTTGATTTCCGTCTCTATATTATAGGTATGGTTCATATTGATCGTCTGGCGGTCGTGAGCAAACATGAAGTTCATCTGGGTAAGCGACTCATCTACCAGCTTGAACATCTGATGGATATTCTCATTCTGCTTGGCAGTGAACTCCTCCTTGTTCTCTCCCTTGCGCTTGATGGTGCGGGCGAGGTTGTAACAGCTGTCACCAATACTCTCTATCTCGGAAATCGCACGCAGCATCGAACGAATCTTCGCCTTGGTATCATCACTCAGATGGGCATCGCTCACCTGATCCAGATACTTGGCTATCTCAATCTCCATATTATCCGATATGCCCTCATACTTCTCGATGCGCTCATAGAGCTTATCGAAAGTCTTGGCATCCTGGGTATCCATCAACTCTCTCACCATACCAAACATACGATGAATGCGCTCGCCGAAACTGCCGATTTCCTGCTGTGCCTCGAAAACTGAAAGCTCCGGTGTCTTCATGATACCAGCCTGGATAAAGCGCAGGCGGAAATCCTCCTCCTCCTTGTCTGCCTTAGGCTTGATAAGCTTGCAGACCACCTTTTCCAACTGTGGAATAAACCAGATGAGTACGCCCGTATTGCAGACATTGAAGCAGGTGTGGAACATCGCCAGGACGATAGGCAACAACTTCGCCTTCTGAGCAGCCGACATACCGCCATCAGGATCGTAGCCCACAATAGAGCAGACGAAATCCACGAAAGGATAAAACAGGCAGAGAACCCAGATGACACCAAACACATTGAACACCAGATGAGCCAAAGCCGCACGACGAGCCTGGGCATTGGCACCCAAAGCAGCAAGGTTGGCAGTAGCAGTGGTTCCGATATTCTCACCCATCACCAGCGCAATACCCAGATAGATAGGAAGCACTCCCGTAGAACAGAGCAGGATGGTAATCGCCATCACCGCAGCAGAACTCTGTACGATGCAGGTAATAAGCGTACCTATCAAAAGGAAGACGACAATGGTGAAATGACTCTTCGTATCGAAGGAACCGAAGAAGTCGATAACTGCCGGATTATGCTCCAGATCGAGAGCCTTGCCTGCACTGCTCAACAGAACGAGCGAGAAGAAGAGAAAGGCGATACCGAAAAGAAAATCTCCAAAATACCGGCGCTTCTTGCTATATATCAGCATAATGCCGAGGAAGAACGCAGGGAAAACCACGATGGTTAAATCTACATTATAACCCAGCGACATAATCCATGCCGTAAAAGTGGTACCGATGTTGGCACCCATAATCACGGAAATGGCTTGGGCCAGGGTGAGCAGACCTGCATTCACAAAAGAAACCGTCATCACGGTGGTTGCAGAGGAACTCTGAACAGCACAGGTAATAAAGGTACCTGTAAGCATTCCCGTAAATCGGTTGGTAGTCATAGCTCCTAAAATGTGGCGCAACTGGGATCCTGCCATCTTCTGCAAAGCCTCACTCATCACCTTCATACCATAGATGAGCAATGCCAGAGAACCGAGAATCTGAAAAAAAATCACAAGATATTGACTTGTATCCATAATTAATTGTTTTTGTGGAAATGTTTGTTACGTTTCGATTGCAAATATAATAAGAAATCCGCTTATTACGAAATATTAAGCAAGGATATTTCAAATTGTAACAGCATTGTAACATCCTAAACCAATGAACATCTTTAAAAAGAAACAAAGCGCTCTTTTCTATCTACTATTTATTATATACCGTTTTTCTACTCTTGATATAGAAGGAAAGGAGAAATTAGTGGCCTATTTTGTTACATATTTAATAAAAAACAAAAAAAGATGCCAAGAAACTTTGTATTCTCCGATTTTTTTTGTTTCTTTGCCTTATAAAACTATAAACAGTCATATAACAGTCGTAATTATGGGAAAAGGTAAAAAAGGCGGCAAAAGAATGAACAAGGCGCAGCTCACTGAGATTCTGCAGCAATTCTTTGCCGAAAGGCCGGGCGAAACGCTCAGCTTTAAAGAAATATTCCGTTCCCTCCATCTCACCACGCATCCGCTCAAGATGCTGGCTATCGACATCATGGAGGAAATGGCATGGGATGACTATCTGGCAAAGGTAAGTGATAATTCGTATCGCCTGAACCAAAGCGTGCAGGTGATGGAGGGTAAGTTTGTTAGAAAGGCAAATGGCAAGAACTCCGTCATTCCTGACGGCGAAGAAAATCCTATCTTCGTTTCTGAGCGCAACTCTATGGGAGCGCTCAATGGTGACCGCGTGGAATTCACCTTCCTCGCACGCCGAAAGAACCACATCAAGGAAGCACAGGTAAACAAGATCCTGGAACGTGCAAAAGATACCTTCGTTGGTAGATTGAAAGTGGACAAGGATCTGGCTTACCTTGTTACACCAAGCGATGTCTTCGCTCACAACATCATCATTCCAAGAAGAAAGGTGAAGGGTGGAAAGACCGACGACAAGGCGGTGGTACGAATCATAGAATGGCCGGATGGAGAAAACAAGAGTCCTATCGGTGAGGTTGTGGATATCCTCGGACAGAAGGGTGACAACGATGTAGAGATGAACTCTATCCTCGCCCAATATGGATTGCCTTACAAGTATCCGAAGAACGTAGAGGATGCTGCCAACAAGATTTCAGGAGAAATCACAGAGCAGGACTACAAGGAGCGAGAAGACTTCAGAAAGGTTTTCACCTGCACCATCGACCCGAAAGACGCCAAAGACTTCGACGATGCCTTGAGTATTCAGAGATTGGAGAACGGCAACTGGCAGGTGGGTGTCCACATCGCTGATGTTTCACACTACGTCACGGAGGGCAGCATCATCGACAAGGAAGCCGTGAAGCGTGCCACTTCTGTCTATCTCGTAGATCGCACCATCCCGATGCTCCCTGAGCGTCTCTGCAACTTCATCTGTTCGCTTCGCCCTAACGAGGAAAAACTGGCATACAGCGTCATCTTTGAACTCGACAACAATGCCGAGGTCAAGAACTACCGCATCGTGCATACCGTCATCGAGAGCGACCGCCGATATAAATATGAAGAGGTACAGGAACTCCTAGAAGCAAATGGCGTGATTGATGGTACCGGCGAACCTGCACCGGCAGAAACCAAAGAGCATCCATACCAGGGTGAAAATGCACTCCAGCTTATCACCCTTGATAGACTGGCAAAGAAACTTCGTGCTGCAAGATTCAAGAATGGAGCCGTGAAGTTCGACCGAGAGGAACTGCATTTCGATATCGACGAGAAAGGCAAGCCTATCAGCTGCTACTACAAGCGCTCTAAGGATGCCAACAAACTCGTGGAGGAATTCATGCTCCTAGCCAACCGTACGGTGGCTGAAAGCATCGGAAAGGTGAAAAAGGGAAAGAAGCCAAAGACGCTTCCTTATCGTATTCACGATAATCCAGACCCACAGAAGCTGGAAACCCTGCGTGAATTCGTTGTGAAGTTCGGCTATAAGATGAAGACCGAGGGCACCAAGGGCGCCACAGCTAGAAGCCTGAACCAGTTGATGGCTGACTGCGAAGGCAAGCCTGAGAACAACCTCATCCAGATGGTAGCTCTCCGTGCAATGATGAAGGCAAAGTATTCCGTCCACAACATCGGTCACTTCGGCCTGGCATTCGAATACTACACTCACTTCACCTCGCCGATCCGCCGTTATCCGGATACAATGGTACACCGCTTGCTCACCAAGTATGCACAAGGCGGCAGAAGTGCCAACGAGAAGCATTACGAGGAACTCTGTGAGCATTGCTCCGACATGGAGCAGATTGCACAGAATGCAGAACGAGACAGTATCAAATACAAGATGGTAGAATTCATGGGCGATAAGCTAGGTGAGGAATTCGATGCCCACATCAGCGGTATCACTTCTTACGGCATCTATGCAACCATTGATGAGAACCATTGTGAAGGTATGATTCCGATGCGAGACATCGCAGACGATTACTATGACTTTGACGAGAAGAACTTCTGTCTGATTGGTCGTCGTCATCACAACAAGTACCAATTAGGTGATGCTATCCGCATCAAGGTGGCGCAAGCCAACCTGGAGAAGAAACAGCTTGATTTCGCCCTAGCCGGCGATTCTGCTCCTGTACGCAAGGAAAAGCCTGAGGCTAGTACTTCTTCCAAGAAAACAAAGAAGTCGAAGCAGAAGACACGTAATCATCGTAGAAACAAATAAACTCTCCATATCAAACTGGGCTGACCTTTAAGGTTGGTCCAGTTTTTTCTGCGTCATCCAGGACCGAACAGGTCAAAAATCTGCGCACATCTGTGAAATCTGTGTGAAAAAGAAAAAGCAGCAAAGAAAAATCTGCGTCATCTGCGAAATCTGCGTGACCTAAAAAACAATTCGCGTGAGAAAGAATAAAATCTGCGTGAAAACAAAAAAACCTCAGAAATCTTTCGAAATCTGAGGCTTTGATAAAAGAAGGCGGCTACCTACTCTCCCGCATTGCATTGCAGTACCATCGGCGCA